>JAAUYH010017793.1_pt1 | contig 15374 bp, 8 predicted proteins | sample 7278061 | NCBI WGS metagenome assembly JAAUYH01 (sample SAMN14350203, study PRJNA611818) | marine sediment metagenome | isolation source: surface marine sediment (0.6m) | place: French Polynesia: Moorea | collected 2018-08
AAATCAGAAACGTTCCAGCATTTGATTGGCTGTACAAAAAATCCAGCTTTACAACCAATCATCAAGCGATTCTTTCCCGCGCCACATTACCAATACCATCTCGGCGTTCCACTGTCCGTGTTACCCAGCAGGCCTCGGAGGACATCCTTCAAGGCATACGAGAATGGGCTCGACCGAGGTTCCCGATTATCCCGATGTTTCGCTGGAGCACCATCTCTCCAGTGTTTCTCCGACGTACAACCGCATGTCGTACTGCGTTGTTGGTCGCATCTCTTTCGATTTTCGCGTCGACAGCGATGAAAATCCCGACAGCGAAGAAGCGAGCCCAATACTCTCGAAGATTATGCTCACGCCACTGGTGAATCCACAATCTCAATCCGAACCATCTGCAATTGAGGTATATTTCCATGGGCGTTGGCGAAAGGCTTGTTCGTTCCTCAAGAAACGTGATATAATCTGCGTTTCTAACGCCCGAGTGGAACAAGCCAACGACGGGGACATCCACGAATGGCAACTCGCGTTCCACGACGAGAAAGAGAAACGCGGACGTTTCCGTAAGCGTGTCCGCACGGGAAGCCAACAATCGCAGAGCGACCGCATCTCTGCGATGTTTGTTCTCACGGGTGACACTTCCGCAACCCGTCGTCCCACTGCTGTCGTATGTTCAAATCGTCTCGATGACGGCCAAATACCTTTGAACTATACGGGCAACGGGCGCGGCACGAATGGCTCCAACTCTATTCCCGCCGAGTTGGCGGCTGCCACGAATAACAAGCGCTTGAAGGCACGGCTTGCCAACGACCGCTCGTACCTCTACCCCACCATCGCGTCATTGCATGAAAGAGCCGAAGGCATACAAGCAGCGAATGCCTACCGCTCGAAAGGTGAAATATTTCACGTGTACGGGGTCATTATTGATGCGCGCTCACCATCTATTTGCACCGGCCCCGACCTACGCTCCTACATTACAATTATCGACGAGTCGAGTGTTGGCGGAACGAACGCCATAGCGGGCTTCAAACCTCTCGAGGTATACCGATTCGATGTTGACCCGCGGAACGGCACCCCATTCTGTGTTCGCGGCGATGTTGTTCGATGTCATCGACTACAACTTAGTCGATACGACGACAAAAAAGGCGTTCGACATGTGCAAGGTCATGCGCAATGTCACAGCACGTTCTTGCTTTGGGCTGGAGACACCGAAGATGACGAGCCAATTGTCAGGATGTGCCCAACAAGAGGTCCTGGTAAAAAGCCAGATGCGCAGCACACGCTCACGGAGAACGACCGACTGCGTGTGAACGCCTTGAGAAAGTTTTCTCGACGATATATAGCGGAAGAGCCCATGAAGTTGGATAATCCCTGGCTAAAGACAGTCGATGAGGTTGTGAATGCGCCGTTTGGCGCACCGTTCCTAGCCACCTCATTTAATCTCATCGGAAAATTCGTGCACGGTCCAAACGATAGTATGGCCGGATTAGGCCAAGTTCGATTCTCGATGAAGGATGGACGAGAAGGCAAGGAAGACGTAATAATGGAAATCGAATCGGCAATGTCGCATGAACATCGATCGAAGTGTGGTCAGTTCACCTTTGAATCCTTCGTACGATCTATTCGCACGCACTTCGAGGCGAAACGAGACGCCAAATGGATTCTCATTCAAGACGTGGGATTGTTAGCCCGTGATGCTGCCAAAGTCAGCGGAAAGCTCACTGTTGGGAGGCACACCTCCACTGTACAGTGGTTGCCTGATTACGCCGCGGAAGTACGCGCGTTATTAAGCGAGGACAATAACAGTGCTGCGAATATGAATGATAAGATGCCAACAGATGGCGGAGAAAATGACACCGCGGTGAATAATGCGGTGCCAGCACAGCCGCGTGCAAATGACAGAGAAAACAGTATGAACGGAGTTGCGACAGGGCAGACTTCCGCACAGGCACTGCGAGAAGTTGCGGAAGCGGTTCAAGCTGAAAAGCGAGCAGGGCAACAAGCAGTTAAAGATGCGATGGCATCGCGATGGCGCATAGTTGGCAAACACGAGGGCATGCATTTGCCAGTTTCTACTATTCGGCAAGTTGTGGAGGCTGCATTACGCGATGACCGAACACCAAAGCGAGTCCAAGCCATCGTTTGTTCGTGGGTTGAACCGACCGACCTCCGTGCGGCGACCAGAAGATATTGCAACGCCTGTACCGATTTTGTCGTTGGTGACGGCTCCGCGTGTTCTGTATGTGGTCTGAGTACAACGTGGGCGTGGCGAGTTCGATGGACCATTGCAGACGAAGAGGGTTGTAACATATACGCTTGGATTTATCACCGTGATGGGGAGAAGTTTTTTGGTCGGCCGCCGAGACGGCTGGGCATTGACTCGTGCAAATGGGTCAGAAGATTTGCGGAACGACTCGTCGCAGACGATGTACGACTTGACTGCATCGTGGTGCCGTATGCCTGTTTGTGGCACAGTGTGAAACGGCCTGCGTGTGTGATTGTTCACACTGAGGTCGGGTTTGATGAGGAAAAAGAGGGTTCTGATTCTGACGAGATCAGAGAAGATGATCAGGTGTGACACGGGAGTTCACGTTTGGTTAAGTTGGTCGATATTATTATTCGTCCGCTAACACACTTCATGCAGAAACTTGCGTACCATCTTTCCCCATTTCAACCACTTGGGAATATGCCTCTGCCTGTCTATGGAGAGGTGACGATTGTGAATGATCTGTAGAAAAGGTTTCACTGACCATGCTGCTATCCTTGGAATTGCGGATGCTTGGTCAAGTTTGGCGGAAAGGATTTCCTAGATTTTCGTGAGGAAGAGCGGTCAGTTGCAATTCGGGACCTGCTACTTCCTCTCAAAAAGGACATGCCACTACCTCATAGCGCACACTCTTCTGTAGTCCCTATGCAGTAGCTTGTGTGCCTTGTTAATACTACCATCGAGTGGCGAGAACGGTGAATATTTATGTACAGTACAACAAGTGGAGATTGAACATTCACAGTCAATACTGTAGGTACAGTGTTTCTAACCTCAGAGATCCGGATTAACAGTAAAATATGTTTTTGGGATTCTGGGTAGAATGGTGATCACAATGACCATTGCGGGATTTTGTCCTCCAGTGCTACCAATCCGCTCAACAACTAAGCGTTCGCGTTGCAGGCAAACGCGACGTCAGCCATGCCTCAGCATATCACGACTACCGGGAGTAGTGCCACCGCGAGACAAAGTGGGTGCCGACCTTGACGCGTGGTTTATGCGCCGCGCGCTCGCACTAGCTGAATTAGCCACTGGTCAAACGCGACCAAATCCAATCGTTGGGTGCGTGATAGTGACTCCAGATCTACGCATAATCGGGGAGGGCTATCACGAACGAGCGGGCAAAGCGCACGCAGAGGCATGTGCGCTTCTCTACGCGAGACGTAACACGGAATCAACCCGACGCGCGACTGTATATGTGACGTTAGAGCCATGCTCACATTACGGCCGCACACCGCCGTGTGCGGATGCATTGATTCGCGCGCGGGTGGGACGGGTGGTAGTGGGCATAGTAGACCCATTCCCTGCAGTAGCAGGGCGAGGTTTACGGAGACTGAGAGATGCAGGAATTCAGGTTGATGTGGGCATTGAGCGGGAGCGATGCGAGCAGGCGAACGAAGGCTTCGTGCATCGTATTGTGAACGGTGCCGCGTTCGGCACGCTGAAATATGCGATGTCGATTGACGGCAAGATTGCTACTGATACGGGAAGTAGTCGCTGGGTCACCGGCCCACTCGCACGTGAACGAGTGCATCAAATGCGCGCGAGCACCGACGCGATAATCGTCGGAGGTGCTACGTTGAGAAAGGACGACCCACGTTTAACGGTGCGCACCAATGAATCCGAGTGGAACTTGAAGGATCGACTCGCACCTATGCGCGTGGTGATGACCAAGACACTCGATTTGCCGCTAGACGCGAGATTATGGTCTCATCCAGAGGATGAATTGTCAGGTCAATCCTTGGTGCTTGTCGACTCGAAACATGGACGCCCTAGCATTGTTTCCGAGTTACGCGCTCGTGGCGTAGAGGTAGAAGAGGTGCCTGGGCTGAGGCCACGTGACGCTGCGACTATGCTCGCAGAAAAGGAATGCATGAATGCTCTCTGGGAGTGTGGTGGTGCACTTGCGCGTGACGCTGTCGCAGATGGTTGTATACAAAAGGTTAGCGCTTTCATGGCACCGAAACTGGTCGGTGGCTCCAAAGCACCCACCCCTCTCGATGGTACTTCACTCTGTGATGTGATGTCTGACGCGTTTACTTTGCAGAAGTCGAACGTTGAAGTTTTTGATGACGGTGATATGCTCGTCTGCGGCTATCTGGAAAATCGCGATTCATAAGAACCTTTGTACTCACTGTATCGCCTTCACTAACTCACCGCTTTCAATTCTTCTCCACCCTTTCGCGTTCAAGTTCTCCCTCCATTCTTGCCTCAATAGTATCAACAATAAAGTGTTACATTTACCTAACCGTATGGACAAGCGAACGACCTCTACAATCTGCCTATGCTTTAGCTGCTGCAGCTTGTCGTCGCTTCTTGCCTAATCTTTTCTTCGACCCCTGCTTTTTCTTGATTCCGTTCTGTGGTCCTTTCTTGCCACTCGGACCTCCCTTGCTTGGACCACCAAATGGCTTCCCTTTCGCACCACCAGTCCATGCCTTTTTCTTCCCTGAGGTAATATTCCTAATATTTGTGAATCGACTTTCACTATCCAGCTGTTCAACACCCTCTTCCAACAAGTGAATGGGAAACTCATCATCCGAATCATTCATTTCAGCAGTATTCGCACGTTTCTTCACACGGTCCTTTCTCAACTTGCTTACCGCCTGAATCTCCTCATTCGCCTTCTTGTTCCTCTCCTGCGCCGCCAAACGTTGCGCCTTGCTCTCGTTCTTTCGATTCTTGAGTCCTTCTCGGTCATGGCGTCGTTTCTCTGCCGCCTTAATCGAGTCTCTCTCTGACAACAAATGCGTCTTCACTCGCGTCATGTGGTCGTCCGCCTTAATCATTTGAGCAAAGTAATCGTCAGGACGTCGGAACTTCACACCCAAACTCCGCAATCGTCCCAATCCCGCGTGCACAGCTTCCGTCGCCAGTTCCGCAAACTTTTTCTCACGTTCAATATCGTCTGTCGCCAGCGAGTCGGGTAATGTTGTTTTCAATGGGAGCGGCGTTGAGAGCGATTCACGAAACGGTAGTTTACCGACACCGTGCGGTGTGGCCGTGTCGAATAACGCAATATCCGCTAGCTTTCGGTCCATCGCTGGTTCATCGTTCTTCGCCAAAGATATTGTTTGCGGTTGAAGTTTCGACATATCAACAACCCGCAGCAAATCCTCCACATCGCTGTCATCAGACAATGCAATTCCCTGCAACTCTGCAAAGTCAACGGAGTCTTCGTCGTTGTCCGAACCTTCCTTCTTATTGTCGTTTTTCACAGGATTTGCCGACTGTTTTATTTCCTTCGCATTGTTTGTAGGTTCTTCAACCAATTGCATTTCTTCTGGTGCATCGGCATTATTGGTTGCAGGTTCGTCGACGGTTTTTTCAGTTTGTTTCTTAGGCTTTCTTCGTCGTCGTTTGTTGCCCATGATTGTTGTGTTGAGCGATAAGCGATCACGTACGAGGTGTACTATTCGACGACGCCGTGGGTGGATCAACTCGGATGTAAACTGTAAGCATGTAATTAATGTAAGAAATGTATGAATTACATTGTAAAGCTTTCGTACCCTTATAAATATCGAGTCGACGGCCAGTTCTCGGGCATCAACAAAACATCGACTACCTTCACTCGTCGAAGTATCTCTCATCTTCTCCGTCGGATGGATCTTCCTAGTCAACAAGATATCGACTACGCAGATAAGTGTCAGTATATCTGACTACTCGCGGTTGCACATCATGTGGAATTTACGCGCACTTCGTCACGTAGTTTGTTGAAGGGCATTCTCTATTTAGCTGGAGCCTCTCGGCGCAATTCGCCATGGTTGTCTCTCGTTCCCGTTTGCCCAGATTACCAGGAGGGATCCACAGCCATCGACATACTCTGTTGTCGTGCGCTACTAAGAACCCTCCTACAATTATCAATTTAGTAATCAGTTTGTACCGCTTTGAACCATTTCGTAATCCAACGATAATCCGCTATTGGAGCCCCCGCAGTATGCATCTCGTAGAGTTCAGCAGTGCAAGGATCCTCGTACTCAGACCATAGTATTCGTCGTCGTCGTCGACGTCGTACTAATTCGGATAAGTCAAATTAAGCTTTATCGTCAACAATTAACTAACCCGTTCGTGTCCTCATGATCGCCTACAGCCTCTCGCAGCTTACCGACCATTTTCGTCAGCGCTACAACACCTGGAGAGCCTCTCGCTTCTTCAAATACTGATTTGCCCATCTCACCAGCCTTGGAAACCGCAGCATCAAGCGGAATCCTACCCAGAAACGGGACACCCATTTCCTCGCACATTTTCTCGGCGCCGCCACTGCTCGGGAAGAATACCTCTGTACATTCAGAACATTTGGGACAAACGAAACCAGCCATATTCTCCACAACACCCAGTACCTTCGTGCCGCTTTTCTCACAAAATGTGATTTCCTTGCGTACATCAAGTAGCGAGACCTCTTGCGGTGTGGTGACAATGACCGCGCCGTCGACATTCGCCCTTTTCAAATATTGAACGAGGGAGATGTGTTCATCACTAGTGCCTGGCGGCGCATCCACAACGAGAAAGTCAAGATCACCCCAATCCACATCACGCAGGAATTGTTTGATCAGCCCCGTTTTGCGAACACCGCGCCAAATGACAGCATCAGTTTTCTTTTGCAACATGAACGCCACACTCATCACCGCCAAATTCTCCTCCACATACACGGGCGACCAACCGGAATTGCTCATTCGCACCTCCTCGTCTGCTACACCAAGCATGTGAGGAGCAGATGGACCGCATACATCAACATCCAAAAGACCGACATCCCGCCCTTGTGATGCAAGTAGAATACTCATTTGCGCGGCAAGTGTACTTTTACCTACTCCACCCTTACCAGATAGAACTAATATTTTGTGTTTCACTGATGTACCCAGTCGTGCTCCTATCGCCGCAATCGCAGGGTCTTCCTTACTTTCTCCCGTTGCACAGACTTCCTTGTTTGGACATCCAACACAGGCATCGGATTTTCCTGCAGACTCGGATTGAGTTCCTGGACATCCCGTATTAGCATTAGCCGGTACATCGCTAGGTTTCTCACCATTTTCGGTCGTGACCATGATACAGCGCACTGTCAAACTAGAATTCCGTCTACGATAACTCCGTCGTGTTGGTTAAGCGAATTTTACAACCATGGCCACTTGTCAATATTCGATTTGTGTAAGTACACGGTGCGTGTGTGCCATTTTTGAGGAAGAGATCTCGTACAGTAGTTATTCCCCCATTGCTCACCCTTGCGCACATATCGATTCACGATGGCGTTCGTTGCGGCTCCGCTCATTACCCCACATGCAGCAACATCAAGATCTTCATCGTCCTCGCTATTCGGGCACCGTGTGACTCCTCGAGTCGTGCGTCAGACACGTTCTGTTGTTCGCGCATCCGCTTCGAATGGAGCCGCCGATGCAATCACGCCGGAGGAGGGCCCTAAGAAAAGAATCCTAGTTTTGGGGGGTGACGGATTTTGCGGTTGGCCGACGAGCTTGTATCTAAGTGAACTTGGTCATAACGTGATCATCGTGGACAACCTCTCGCGTCGTAAGATTGATCTGGAGTTGGAATGCGATAGTTTGACGCCGATCCAAAGCATGACACAACGCGTATCTGCTTGGCGTGGCGTATCGGGACAAGATATGCGATTCGTAATGTTGGATGTTGCACGTGAATACGACCGCCTGCTCGATCTGATTGTAAGAGAGAAACCAGATTCCATCATTCATTTCGCCGAACAGCGTGCGGCACCGTATTCAATGAAGGGATCGCGTCAAAAACGATACACTGTGAACAATAACGTTTGTGGGACCCACAATGTTCTTGCAGCTGTGGTAGAATCCGGGTTGGACGTTCACATTGTGCATCTTGGCACGATGGGAGTTTACGGATATGGAACGTCAGGTGGCGAAATTCCCGAAGGTTACATCGACGTGATATTGCCAGGTGGTCGTCAATCAACAATTCTTCATCCAGCGTATCCAGGTTCGGTTTATCATGCAACGAAATGCTTAGATCAAACACTGTTCCAATTCTATCAGAAGAATGATGCACTTCGTATTACCGATCTTCATCAAGGAATAGTTTGGGGAACGAATACCGACCAGACGTTGAAAGATGAGCGTTTAATCAATCGTTTCGACTACGACTCGGACTATGGTACAGTGTTGAACCGATTCCTTATGCAATCGGCACTTGATGTGCCGCTTACCGTTTACGGTACTGGTGGACAGACACGTGCATTCATTCATATCAAGGATACCGCACGTTGTATCAGTATTGCAATTGCCAATCCACCGAAAAGCGGAGCTCAGGTCGAGATCTTCAACCAAATTGCAGAAACGCATCGTGTGCGAGATCTTGCCAATCTCATTGCGAAGAAAACCGGCGCGCAAATCAAGAATATCAGTAACCCTCGAAACGAGAGCGCCGAAAACGAACTGGAAGTGGCGAATCGCAAGTTCCTCAACCTCGGGCTCGAACCGACACTACTCGAAGAGGGTCTACTGGACGAGGTCACAACCGTTGCTGCGAAATACAAGGACCGATGCGACAAGTCGAAAATTTTGCCCAACTCGTTTTGGAACAAGGCGCGACGTCGCGAATGTGAGGAATTCGGCCTTTCTGCGTCGGATCTGGGCGCGTACTCAATGGCCGAAGAGGAAGCCATGCTTCTCAGTTTGAGCAAGGGTAACGTGGAAACCATGCAAAAACTGCGCAAGGTCCTCGAAAGCACTGCATGATAGCATGAATGTGCTTTACTACTAATAGTTTGTGGATTCCGTCGTGTAGTACAAGTAAACATCGACTGCCGCGTGGAAATGCTGCGCGAGTTGCGTACGCCGTTCGATAGTAGACCAGTGTTGAGCAGTCTTTCCTACTTCTCAATATCTCATGCATTTCGACATAAGTAAACATCACTACCACTACCCACTGTTTCGTTTCGATGAATTCAACAACGCCCCACTCTCATATATATATATCATTGTTAGCCTGTTCTATGTCGATGGGCAGAGGATGATGACGCTGGAGTAACTCATGCGGTTCGGTTAGTATCGCGATATCTCTTCGACAACAGGAAATTTACGAGGATCCGCTGCTACTGTTGGTCATTGGCATATATTGAGTGTAGAAGGAAAGTATAGTGCTGGTGCTAGTCCTGGCACTCGCTTGATACCGCCATCAGGTTGACACAGAAGAAAATGCTAGGCGATGTATTGAAGGAGTGGAAAATTTCTCGCAATCCATGCATGCTACTGAAGTTCTGAGTGAAAGGGTTACTTGTGCTAGCCAGGAGTTGAGATTGAAGTGGCAGCACGAACGAAAGTGCTCGGATGTCCCATTTTACACATACTGTCAACAAGGTACTGTAGTCTTAGGTTGCAATGAAGGATGTAAGTGTTATTGGCAAATGCGACCGATGTGGATTCAAGGGGACTCCAACTAAGGTCGCCTAGACAAGTAGAAACTGGCCTGCATGCTTAATTTGTCACAACCACTGGGAATACTCGCTAGTTGCGAATACAACAGGATGAAACACGCCGCTTAGTGTATTGGAAGTCTGTCGCAGTTGTTGACATGTGATAAATGTGAACTTGTTGCGACATCTTTCTGATTTCACGAGTTGGGAAATCAGATTCGTGCAAGTGAGGCCACTCGTCACGTCATGGCCATAGTAGATAAACGAATTGGGCGATAAATAAAATGGGCGGTATTTTCGTTGGGCTTAAACCGTCGGCACTGCTGATGGAGTGACATGCGGCTTCTTATTTTTGCGAAGGGTGGTAAACTGACGAAGAAGCTCCAGTTCAACACCAATTGTACTTCCTTTCTCATCGTCGAGTTCGGGTGAACCGAGGAAATCGTCGATACAGTTCTCTTCCACTTTAACGTCTTCGCGTGGACGTTTCAACTTGTTGCGAAGTTGAGCAACACGATTGCGCAAGTTCTTCTGAGCAAGTTCTTCACGCTTATCCTCAGCGTCAACAAGCGCGAAGTCCTCCTCATCGGCATCGATGAAAAAGTCACTAATGCCGTCCTGGAAACGAAACAATTCGTTGTCCAGCTCAGCTTCCGTGGTACCAGTATTTTCCAGCGGGTCCTCAAATATGGGAGTCGGAGAGATACGGGCCATAGGCAGACTGTCAATGAAAGCATCAAACTCTTGTTGAACCACACGCGCTTCCTCTAGTCGGTTCGCGCGGTTGGTCGGAATGTAACGAATTTGCACATCATCGTTGAACCGAACACGACGACCCTGAGGGCGAGGCTTCTTTTTAAGAAGAACTCTGCGAGGGCGTGCATCCGGTGATCCCTTGTCAGGTGTACTTCCAGCAGAGCGCTCCTCACTTTCCAGATTTTCAACCGTTTCGGAAGAGCCACTTGAATCACTATCATATCCGGAGACCAAAGAGGGCGGAGTAGCACCAGCGAACTTGTTGTTCACCGTTACGGAAACTTTCGGAGGTGGAGTGACCGGTTCATCAATTGAGGTTGTATCAGTAAAGTTGAACTTGGGGATTGCAGCGGCAGGACGGTCGGCGAATGCATTCGGCTTTGAGGGTTCAGTAATTGGCGAAGTTTCAAAGTTGAGCGGTGAAGCGGCTGGAGAGAACGGACGACTTCCAAGCGTATGCTCGGGTAGTTGGATTGAAGTAGGCGGGTTAACCAGGGTAGTATCGGCGAGGTTGGGTTCGGGATCCACCGGAGCAAAGTCGAGAGAAGTAGAAGGGTTGCGAATATTGTCACGAATGGAAGTAATAACGAAGCCGTGCTCGTCGGCAACGGCAGGTTGTTCGGGAACGGAGGTGGTGGCTTCAGTCATGTTGAAGAAGCAAAGCAAAGAGACAAATGACTCGTCTCCATGGAAGGGTCCGCACGCGGGTTGTAGTAGATAGGTAGAGGCGTTTTGGGACGCGCAGAGTCGCGGGAAGCCTGGAGGTCAAGCAGTGTACGTCAAGCGCGCGAGTGTTTTGCGAACAAAAGCTGCAGCGTGGCCTCAAGGAATGGGACCCGAGAGGGAGCACAGATGGCGTTTTAATAGGATGGATGTATCAACGCTGCAACGCAGCGTATTTTTTGATTAAAAATAAAAGTAATTAAAAATTAGATGTTTTTTTGTTCGAAATTTCGTGAACACTTCCAGCCAACACTCATAAGGTATGCCGACTTGTAGCAGAGTATCGTCCGTACCCCTCTAAAACGCAACTCATTGCCGTATCCACATCGTCGGACAGCATAATATACTCCCTGTATCTGCTGTCCCTGCGACCACGAATCTCTCATAATTGCATCGATTTCTTCTCTTCTTCCGATTGCTATGCGAGCGGTGCCCCACAAAGCGCTTTAATCCGAAGGCAATAAAACTCGAGCACTTGGTTGTATCTGTCAACACTTCTTCGCACTTACTCATGGACATCGACGAATCCTTCAAATTGTTGCTGGTTGGCGATTCTGGTGCGTATCGTATCGTTGTATATCGATTGTCGTCGTGCTAACTCGATTTTCAATTCAGGTGTGGGCAAGAGTAGTATTCTGCTACGTTATACCGACGATGTATTTTCATCACTTCAGCCAACAATTGGTGTTGACTTTCGAGTCAAAACCATGTGCATCAACGGACGAAACGTGAAATGGTAATTTTTACGAGCTCCACCAAATCTCATGTTGTTTGACACGATGAAACGAGACACTGACGTTTGAGAATCAGCGCAATATGGGACACTGCTGGACAGGAACGTTTTCGAACACTCACCTCAGCATATTACGTACGTGTTCACATTCATGACGAGGAAACAAGAGGAAAGTTATCTAACTTGAAGGCTGAAAATAATTCAGAGAGGAGCGCATGGTGTTATTTTGGTGTACGATGTGGGAAAGAGAGAATCATTTGAATGTACGTTGTGTTTATTTCAACATTGACGAAGAACAACAGCAACTACTAACATATGGTTCACGGGATTGACTGGTATCACAAAATAATGTAGCTCTGAAAGATACATGGTTAGCGGAAGTGGAAATGTACTGCACCCGAAGTGCAGCAGCGAAAATGATTGTTGGCAACAAAATTGACACGAATGATCGAGTAGTGTCTACGGAAGAAGGCGAGGCGATAGCGCGTGAAAGTGGTGCCACATTTGTGGAACTTAGTGCTAAGATGGACACCGGAGTGAAGGAGACATTCGAGAAGCTCATAGGTCAGATTCTGGATACACCCGAGTTGTGCGCCAACGACTCGGAAGGAAACGGCAGCATTAGACCAGGCGAGTCAGCGTATTCAGTTTCAGATTATTGCAGTGCATGCTAAGCATGATAGGTGAATATCGGCTTGATGACGAAGAAAATGATAAAAGATTTTCAAAATGCCGATCGATTTTCAGTTTAGACCGGCAGACGGCCGCGGCCGCGGTTGCCTGCAAGGCCGCACTGATCAGAATAGTTAACGCGAAGGTGACTAACCATTTGCTGGGACAGCAATTAGGCTTGTTTGTTTCATGCTGTGACAGCATGTTGTGCTTCACTGTATGTAGTCCGATTCAGTAAATACTCGGCAGAGGTATGCGCATGCGTCATTCATATTACCTAATACTCTGCTGTATCGGTGGGTACAGTACAGTATGTACTTGTACACGCTCCACTTGCGTAACAATCCCCATTTTATCGAAGTTTTATCGCCACCTACCTCGTCTGTACTGTTCAGGTTTTTTAAAGCGTACCCCCATGCACTGCCATATCTTCTGTACGAACTGCTTCTCTACTGTACTGTACTGTACCCAAGAACCCCAATGCACTGCGACAATCCTTCATTTACAATCGATCGATTCATTTCGACTTTTGTTGCAATCAATTCTATTCTCATTTCTTTACTACTCTAGCTGACGACCAAAAACACTCAATACGTTTTACAGCAAAACTGCTAAATTTCATGAATAGTACAGCGCGTGAAACAACCAATTTCTCTTCTCATCAAAAAGTACTAGTGTACTTCACAGAAACTACTTTAGTGTGCCGTATCCGATACTCTACTTTCAATTTCAGACCACTCAAATATTACCAACGATCTCGATGCAGTAGGGAAACAACCTCCGACTCTTCACAGATTAATCTGCACTTCGAATGAAGAAATCTGCTGTTGAACCTATTACTACTTTCTCAACTGTTTCAGAAGTTTCGAGCCTTTGGAATATTCCATTACTTCACAACCACGTATACTGACTGCGTGAATGCGTAGGCTACTGCTGTACTGTAAACTAAACTGTGACTGTGAATTTTGCACCTCCTATTGTTTCTTCGCTTTCCCAGGCGAAAAACACATCCATTTCTTAGGGAAACAACTCTCGGCATCGACTTCAAAACGACATTTGCTACAATCAAATGCAACTACCAATAATAATACAGAATCCAGTTAGAGAAATACACTAACTGGTTATTACCCTATTTGATATATAATTACCAACGCATCTTGGCAGTCAGATGCATTTGGCAATTCTAAATTTACCGTAGGCATTGCCGAAACCATAAATTCATTTGCTCTTCTAATCTGGAAACATATGCATTAATTTTCACGAGAGTTGAAAGGATTTTTTATTGTTTCAATTTCAAGCCAATAGCTGCTAATTTAATGCACTAATTGAAAGCGACAAATATGTCTTTTTCAAGTATGTTGAATGTATCCATAAACACAGCAAGTAATACAATTTCATTTTCAATATGAGTCTACAACATCTTCTCAAAAATTCTCGGCAACATTACATTTAAATAGTACCGGTTGATTCACCACCACACGGCATTCAACAAGAAGTGGACGCAAAGCATTGAACTAAGTAAGTTAATTATAATGAATTTAGCAGTTAATTAATTGTACGGTCCACTGCAGAAAGTATCAAAAACTGCCACCAATCTTTGGATCCGTTTGAGATAAAATAAGTGAAAATTTCTAACTAGAAATTTAAACACCGCTCCAGTATAAAACGATGTGGTAGGTAAATGAATTAAAAGCTTGTGTATTGTGATGCGATAGGAGAAATATCTGATGTGTGACCGATAATGCTCCGTTTAATAATTTGGTACGCATGCTGAAATTCTATAATCAAAAGATCAGTATTTGAAACTTATTTACCTTCCATTCTATGCACTTTTACTGCTTGCGCTTAACTTTCTTATCATTGCCACAATGAAAAATTTGATTCACTCCAGGTTATTTCGATTAATTATATGAAAATGAAGCATAAAGCACCGTATTGCATCCCCAACGAATACAAGCTTTCTACAAAATAGGTATGATTCATTGGTACACTGCGAATAGCGTAAATGAAAGTGAAATTGGGTCCTATATTCCCCATCTTTCAGGATCTTTACTGGAGTCCAATATTTCGCCTTTTTCGTGATTGATTGAGGATCCATTTATTTATTCGACGTTTCGTTTTCTTGCTTGGTTCTATTCTATATTCAAATACGGTAGAATTTCAATCTTTGGGCTATTTTGACTATTGTCATGTATTCAGCTGCTTCAATCTCAGTTTATTGCTACACTTGCTGCATATGAATTCTGAGCAATTTGACTCAGTAAGACAGGTACGTTTTGATTCAGAGAATTATTTTGGCGTATACGGCGCTATGGTACTACGATCAAAAATTGTACTAGTAAATTAATCTCCGAAAATTTGTATGCTATTTTGGCGTTTGTCGCAACAACTTTTTCCGTTGAAGCGTGTATGAGAAAATTCTTGAATGCAATGAAATTGTTCATGATGTTCTTGAAAGCAACAAAGAGGATTCTGTTTGTACTTTTTAGTTTGTGGAAATCCCGATGTTATGGTGGAAATAATAATGGAAAAAGCATTCTTTTGCTCGTATATGCTCAGCCATCCGAGAACTGCATCTCTAACAAAGTCCGCCATCTGGGATAGCCGGTTCTCTATTCATAGATTTGCTTATCGCTCCAACTACAGTTTTGGAGACGTATTATGCATCAGATTCAAAAATTTCGGTCACAGTCTGAATGTTGATAATTCAGAAGCCGGATATGAGAAAACATCAAATTATTTATGGAGCAGTGCTCAGTAAAATTCTAATAAATGGATTGGTTCGGCGGTATAATATCTGCTACTAGAGTTTGCACCACGTAGTGAACGAGAATTAAGTGACA
>JAAUYH010012847.1_pt1 | contig 15373 bp, 13 predicted proteins | sample 7278061 | NCBI WGS metagenome assembly JAAUYH01 (sample SAMN14350203, study PRJNA611818) | marine sediment metagenome | isolation source: surface marine sediment (0.6m) | place: French Polynesia: Moorea | collected 2018-08
GATTACCAAGGAACAGGTATTTAGCTTACTAGCAATTGTGCAAAGTATCAATTAAATTTTGCTGTTCAGCTTAACTATTAATCAAGAAAGTGCTTTAAAGGCAATTTTAGAAAAAAATAACAAAATAAGAAAGGATCGGATGTGAACTTTTATATCAGGAACTTTGCTCACAAAATAATTGAAATACAATTAAGCTGTTTTTCCATAATTAATGATTGCACCTAAGAAAACATTCGGATTTATTCGTAATACTTGCGGTACCAGGCTATTTCAAATTTTTCCTAGACCCTTTTCCGTCTTTTGAATTATAACTGAACCATGACTTTGTCAGCTAAATTACACTGTTGGACCAGCTCTATGTTAAAAAAAATTAAATTCGGCGGTTGGTTAGTTTCTGTCTTTATAGTATCCCTTTTTGTGAATTTCACCGTAATATTACCTAGTAATGCTGCGGCTCTTGAGAGTAACTATCCTTTAGTTTCTTTGGTTTCGGAGTCAAATACAACTCCATTGTTTGACCCCCAGAAAGTTCGTTTGGGTATTACTCCCACAGGTTGGAGTAATAGTGATGATCTCACAATTGATCTTGTTCCGCCAATCCCCTATCAACAGATTCTCGATGAAATGACATTATCTGGGTTTAAAGGTTCTCAAGGAGCTCCTAAATTTCCTAAAGATGTCGACCAATTGAAAGCTGAGTTGGAGTTGCGAAACTTGACGATTTCCGAACCCTGGGTCGGTACTTACTTCACTATTACGGCGTACAAAGATAGTGAGGCAATTTTCCAGGAGCAGAGGAAGTTATTCCAAGAGCAGATGGAGTTCATGAAGAATTTTGATAGCAATGTTATTGTGGTTGCTGAACTTGGTGGGGCTGTTCACCAACAACCGATTGAACCCTTAAATAATCGTCCTAAGTTTAACGATGAACAATGGACTGCTTTGACTGAGGGATTAGACAAGTTAGGAGCGGAAGCTGCTGCTAATGGCATGGTGTTATGCTACCATCCCCATGTGGGAACGGGAGTAGAAACTCTGGAGGATATTGATCGCCTGATGACAGGAACAAAATCTGAAAATTTGAAGTTACTTCTAGACACGGGGCATCTTTACTATGCAGGGGTTGATCCCCTCGTAGTTGCCAAGAAATATGGCGATCGCATTAAACATGTTCACCTGAAAAATATCCGTAAAAATCAACTCAACGCAGCTAAGTCTGAGGGCAAAAGCTTCCTACAAGCGATTCGCGATGGAGTATTTACTGTCCCTGGTGATGACGAAGGAGTTATTGAATTTGAGCCGATTTTTAAAGCATTAGCCGAAGCCAACTATGAAGGCTGGTTAATGGTAGAAGCAGAACAAGACCCTAATACTACAATGAGAGATTATGGGATGCAGCCTTTAGATTATGCTCTAATGGCGCGGGATTATCTTCATCAAACCACTGGTTTGTAATTATTATTGACGTTGGTGAATAAGTAGATATCATGTCCATATCTCAAGATCGTGATGAGATTAGAAGAGTATTTGAAGAGGTTTATGCTGATAACGTCAGAAATAAGAATCTTCAAGGTTATGGAGAGATGTACACAGAAGATGCCCTCTGGATGGCTCCGAATGTACCAGATCGCTGTGGACGAGAAGATATTATCGAAGGGTTTGCCGAATCGGTTGCTAACCAAGATATTGATCCCCTGTTCACCGCTGATGAAATTGAAGTGATGGGTGATTTTGCTTATGTGATTGGTATTTCCATCGCAACTATCTATCCTAACGATGGCAGCACTAGCAGGCAGGCAAAATTTCGCGCATTATGGTTAATGAAAAAGGTCCAAGGACTCTGGAAAATTGACCGTCAAATTTGGAATAACAAGCCCTTGTAAGTAGGTCGATATCAATAAAATTAACTTGTTAGGACTGTTAGCGGTTAGTGGTTAGTTGTAATAGCCTTAACCAAATTCATACTTCTTAACCTAATTTGACTTTATTTCCCTACTTACTGAAGTTTTAAACCTGATCATTTTGTATTTTGTAAATTTTGGAGATTTGAACCATGGATAAAGAACAATACCGCGTCATACTAGAAGATTACTTTAAGGCTTTTCGTACTGGAGACTTTTCTCAAGTGAAGTTCTCTTCTGAGATTCAGTTTCTGAGTCCCATTAGTCAATCGACTTTTGATGGTGTGGAAGCAGTAGTTAATTTTGTCAGTGATGTCTCAACCCGTGTAACTGAGGTAAACATTCTCTCTACTACAGTGGACTATCCTACAGCAAGCGGAGTGTGGCAGATGAAGACTACCAAAGGAACTCTGTATACTCTGAACAACTTTTTCCGTCTTGACGACCAAGGAATTGTCTATGTTTGGCCCATGTTCGATCCTAAAGCGATCGTGGATGATCCAGAAGGCTTGATTCCCTGGCTGACAGGCAAAAATTACTAAGAGAGGAGTTAGGAGTTAGGAGTATGCCCTACGAGCAGGCTGAGTCTAACAACTTGCTCCGCAACCGCAAACGGAGTTTTGACTCTTGACTCTTGACTCTTGACTCTAATTTTGCCTTGCCCTTGAATCCCCACACTTTTGCCAAACAAGAACATGAGTAACCAGTCATCTTTGCCCGATATTTATCTCAGCTTTTTCATGTTCACTACGGATATGAAGCCTAATGATGCAGCCTATCGGGATCTGGTGGTAGAGCATATTAAACAGCTAACAGCTTTTGGTTATAGTGGGTTCGAGTTTCCCATTGCTCCCACCTATGCTCAAGATTACACTCAGGATATTCAGAACTATCAGGATTTACGAAACTATCTAGACTCAAAAGGGTTAGAGTCGGTTAAAATTGCCACTAATGTTGGCGCCACCAGAACCTTTGATCCCAGCTCTCCCTATCCACAACAACGAGAAGAAGCGTTAAAGTATCTGAAATCAAGAGTTGATATCACTGCTGCTTTAGGGGGTGAAATTATGATGGGGCCAATTGTGATTCCCTATGGTGTATTTCCCACCACCGATATTGATGATCCCATATGGAGCGATCGCCTACAAGAGTTGTTAAAGGTGCGTTACCAAACTGCTCAACCGATTCTGAATCAATTAGGGATTTATGCAGCAGACAAAAACGTCAAGTTAGCCATTGAACCGATTACCCATTGGGAAACTCCTGGCCCTAATAAATTATCTCAATTAATGGACTTTCTCGCAGGAGTTGAGAGTAAACAGGTGGGTGTGGTGATTGATAGCGCCCACGAAACCTTAGACGGAGATGGGCCAGAAATCTTTAAAAGCCAAGTAGCTGAACTCGCTCAACAGGAAAGACTGCATTATATTCAAGTTTCTCCTCCTGATCGCGGGGCTGTCCATACTAGTTGGATTCCCTGGCAAGGATTCTTAGAACCAGTTTTAGCAGTATATCAAGGACCGATCGCGGTGGAGATTTTCAATGCTATTCCTGCCTTTCTTAGCTCTCTGCGTCTGTCACGGCGCAAGTTTTGGATCCCAGGGGAAGATGAAGCCAATTCCTATCCTAGTGCCTACCAGATTGCTGAGGCAGCGATTCAAGCTACTCAAAAGGAATTAAAGCAGATTTTAGATCATTAATTTTTAGCTTTTAGCTTAATTATTCGGTAAAACTGCTAATTCCTGATTTTAGAATTTAATTAAAAACTGCTTATGATGAGAACCAAGTCATTAAATTTTCGATCGCGCCTAATTTCAATTTTTCTGATCTTTATAATCGCCCTCAGTCTGATATTTTTTAGGGTCAATTCGGCGATCGCTTTTGAAAGTAATCAAGACACTATGGGTGCTTGGTCAACCATTCCCATGCCACCCCAAGAGGAGCGTATCCAGTCGGTTCATACTACTCTGCTGCCTAATGGCAAAGTTTTGATGGTCAATGGTAGTAGTTTTCGTAGCACCTTAGTTAAAGAGAAGGGCGAGTATGAATTTATTGAAGGTGTAGATCTGACCAACTACGATGTGATCAATAATACTGGGTTACTCGATCCCGTAACAGGAAAATTTGAGCGTATTCCCTCACCTCCTGCCCTGCTATACGATAAAGACCTTAAACACAAGACGACTAACGATCTCTTTTGTAGCGGTCATGTGCAGCTAGCTAACGGAGATGTCTTATTTGTTGGGGGAACAGGGCGCTACTATCCTGGCGGTGCTTTTACTGGCAGCAAATGGTTAAACCTCTATAACTGGCGGACAGGAAAATGGTCGAACTTGGGACAGATGAAGGACGGACGTTGGTATCCGACCCTGATTACTCTAGATGATGGAAAAATAGCGATCTTTTCTGGTTTAAAATTTGATGAACCTAACCAAATTAATCCCAGTTTAGAAATCTACGATCCGGAAACGAATAAACTTCAGTATATCGATCTCACCAGAGTCGAAAACAGTCCCTTCAACACTAAAGTAGAGAATGAAGATGTCTACGATAGTATCGATCTTTATCCCCGTATTTTTCCCTTGGCTGATGGCAGACTGTTGCTCACTGGGGATGACGCTGGTATTGCAGGAGTCTTAGTGCCTCATTTCAGCAAAAAAAGCTACATCATTAGTCTGGAATCAACTGATTCAGGAGATATAGCAGTAAGTTTTGAAGTAGGTGACGAACGCCTAGAAACTTCTAAAGCCTATGGTACAGCTTTGCAAATTCCTAATTCGGAAGATGTATTGCTCTTCGGCGGCATTATTGGCACTAATAGCGTTAGTTTTGGACGGGGTGGTAATACTTCAGGATTTCCTGCTGGGTCGAGAGTAGCGACAAGTTTACAACATTGGATTTCTCCCGAACATAGCGGGACGAAGAATGGTAAATGGGAAATCTTTGATAAGTTTCTCCCTCAACCAAGAGCAAACTTAGAAGCGGTGATTTTGCCCACTCAAGAAATCTTGGTCACTAACGGGGGTCAATATCCTGAATATAAACCTGTTTATGAACCTCTATTATTAACTCCCGATCCCAAAGCAAAAGCGGGCTATAAAACTACGTCCCTCAACCCTGGTAAATTTCCAAGACTCTATCATAATGGTGCGGTCTTACTACCTGATGGGCGGGTGTTCATCATTGGGGGTAATGCTAATCGAGCTGCTAGAGAAAAAGATGGTACGGTTCATGTAGATGTTGTGGGAGACACCAAGGAAAGTGTTGTGGGAGATACCAATAAATTCTTCCAAATAGCTGACTTAAGGACTAAAGCAGGGGTGAAAGAAGAATTTGACATTGACACCTTCTATAAAGATCCGCAACATTATTTTGCCACAGGTGATCCTGAACCCTTTGTTCCCGCAGAAATTTGGCAAGGGGAAATCTTTAGTCCTCCTTATTTATTTAAGCCTGGGTCACGCCCCGAAATTTTGAGCGCCCCCGATACGATTCAATATGGTCAGTCAGGCACTATTACCCTGCAAGATGCCACAGCTAATGGTTCTCTGGTTCTCAATAAACTTGGTTCAATTACCCACTCCTTTGATTATGGACAACGACTAGTTGAATTACCAACCAAAACCCTAGAAGATGAATCGTCACTAGAATTTACCGCACCTACCAACGCACATTTATATCCCCCTGGATATTACATGATGTTTTATCTCAATGATCTGGGTAAACCTTCCCACGCCAAAATGGTCAAACTGGAAAGTTAGTTATCAAACGTGAGCGTCCAACGAACTTAATTCGTTAGCTCTGAGAGAAACAATTTGTTTCCTAAGAGTTCGATGAGTACAAAATTTGCTAATTGATACTTGGGAAATAGGGCAGTAGCGCAAAGTTGCGTTGCGGTGAAGCACTTTCGTTGGTGAAGCATTGCGGTCTTGGGAAGCCAGTCCGTTGCGGAGATTCCCTCCGTTGTAGGAACTGGCGCGGTTCCCCCCATGAGCAAATGCTGAAAGGGTTCCCTGACTTGAGACAAAGGCTTTAGCCGCATGTAGTGCTGTTCGCGGTTGCGGAGCAAGTCGTTAGACTCAGCGTGTCCGAAGGACATACCCGAAGGGGGGTTCCCCCCGTTGAGCAAACTTCGTAAGAAGGGCATAGCCACAGGTGACCATTTAAGTTATGTCAAGCTTTAATTGAGGCATTAGAAAAAGTCCACAGATTAACACAGATAAACACAGATGGTTGATCTTTTTATCTTCGATTTATTGCACTATTTTAAGCCTGCCATGCCACTACTATATTCGGTGTTTACTATTTGTATTGACCAATATTATGTAGATTAAGTTTGATTTAAGAGCGTAACAGTTGTATTGCAAGTTGAAGACTTAGCCATTGATCAGGCAGATCGCAACTTGAGGGATTATTTTGCATAAAAACGATCCTAATCGCTGATATCTGATCTAGCAGTACGTAGTTGTGTTAGGACATTTACTCAAACCAATCTTGATAGTCTACTAGCAAGAAAATTCGTCGAACTGACGTTATTAAGGAAATACTCATAGTTCCTCAGAACTAAAAACTAAAAACTAAAAACTAAAAACCACCATATTTAAACGCAGTAAATCCACATCAAGCATAATGTCATTAACCGAAGCAGATTTAAAAAATATTCCCGAAGCAGGAATCGATACCGCAAATCCTGGGAAGTATCAAGTTCTACTAGAAGATTTACAAGGCAATATTTTAAAAGGACATGGGCGGGAACATAGCGTACATCTTTTTGTGCAGTGGAAAGAGGATCAAGTCCCTCAAGCAAAACAATGGATCAAAAGCTTTACCGAAACCTATGTCACCTCAGCTAAACAGCAGGCTGATGAGGCTGTAGTTTATCGAGAGCAAGGAATCCCTGGCGATCTTTTTGCTAATTTCTGCTTAACCCGATTTGGTTATGAGGCATTAGGATTTAAACCGTTTGAGGTTCCCAAAGATCAGCCGTTTACTATGGGGATGAAAAACGAGCAAATCAGAGGTTTCTTAGGAGATCCCGCCGTTGAAGAGTGGGAACTAGGTTATCGTGATCAGATTCATGCTTTTATCTTGATGGCTGATGACAATATTAATGAATTATTGCAAACGGTAAATAAGATTTCCGCAGAATTACGTCAAGTGGCACTGATTCTCCATCGCGAAGATGGTTTCGTGATCCGCAATGATGCCGGAAACGCGATCGAACATTTTGGCTTTGTGGATGGGGTTAGTCAACCTCTATTCCTCAAACGAGATCTTGACAGGGCGAAAGCCAACGGCTCTGATTTTAGTAAATGGGACCCCAGATCTCCCTTAGATATTCTCTTGGTCAAGGATTATAACGGCAAAACAGAGGATAGCTATGGCAGTTATATGGTCTATCGCAAATTGGAGCAAGATGTCAAAGCATTTCGCATCGATCAACAGCAACTAGCGGAAAAGTTGAATATTGACTATGAGCTGGCGGGAGCTTACGTAATGGGTCGTTTTCCTGATGGAACTCCTGTTACCGAGTCTGATACTACTAACAATCTAGCTATTCCACCGAATAACTTTAATTATGATCAGGATATTGCTGCAACTAAATGTCCTTTTCATGCCCATATTCGCAAAACTAATCCCCGAGGAGATACTGGTAGAGTTGAGTCTTCACCAGGTTTTGATGAAGCATTAGCAGTAGAAAAAACCCATCGCATTGCCCGCCGAGCAATCAGCTATGGGGAACACGACTTAACAAAAGAGCCATCCAAAGGTTCAGGATTATTGTTTATCTGTTTTCAAGCCAATATCGAGAATCAGTTTAATTTCATGCAGGCGAGATGGGCGAATCCTAATCACTTTGTGAAAGTTGGAGTAGGTCCTGATCCTGTAATTGGTCAGCCAGAAGGGGTGCAAAAATGGCAGAAAAAATGGGGAGAAGCGGATACCGAAGATTATTCATTTAAACTTTGGGCATTTATGCAAGGAGGCGAATATTTCTTTGCTCCCAGCATTAGTTTTCTGACTAATTTAGTTTAAAGTCTTGGCAAAAAACTATCTGAAAATGAACAACAATTATGACAACTATCCCAGAAACTCAAGAGAGAATCCGACTGTTAGCAGACCGTAACCGATCGCAATATTGGAAACGTTGGGGTCCTTATTTAAGCGATCGCCAGTGGGGAACGGTGCGGGAAGATTATAGTCAGGGAGGTAATGCTTGGGATTATTTTCCTCACGATCAAGCTCGCTCGCGGGCATACCGTTGGGGGGAAGATGGTCTTATGGGCATCTCGGACAATCATCAACGTCTTTGTTTTGCGATCGCTCTGTGGAATGGCACCGACCCAATTCTGAAAGAACGGTTATTCGGGTTGACCAACGGTCAGGGCAATCATGGTGAGGATGTCAAAGAGTATTATTTTTATCTAGATAATACCCCTACCCACTCCTATATGAAGGGACTGTATAAATATCCCCAAGCGGCATTCCCTTATCAGGATTTAGTGGCGGAAAATGCCCGTCGCAAAGCGACAAATTCCCGCGCCTTGGAATATGAACTGATGGATACGGGGGTGTTTGATGATGATAACTATTTTGATGTTTTCATCGAGTATGCCAAGAATTCTCCTGAAGATATTCTGATCCAAATCACCGTAACTAATCATGCTTCAGAAACGAAAGAATTGCATTTAACGCCAACTCTCTGGTTTCGCAATACTTGGTCTTGGGGTATTGAGGGGGAAGAGAAACCATCTCTTAGAGGAATTTCATCTACCGCAGATTTCACTGTCGTCGAGGCTGATTTTGCTAATGCTGAACTAGAACAACGTGGTATCGGGAAAAAGTGGTTCTATTGCGAAAACCCTGATGAAATGCTTTATACGGAGAACGAGAGTAATCCCGTAGCCCTGGGCTGGGGAGAAAGCTCTGGTGGCTACTTCAAAGATGGGATTAACGACTATATCGTTGGAAATCAAAGCACTAATACGGTAAATCGAGGAGAAGAAGGAACTAAAGTTTCTCCCTACTACAAACTAAGTCTGGCTGCGGGAGAGTCCAGGGTAGTTCGCTTACGGCTCAGTGATCTGCAAAATTTAACTACCCCCTTTGGTGCGGAATTTGCCTCAATATTTACCACCCGTAAGGCTGAAGCAGATGAATTCTATCAAGCGATAACTCCCTTTGAGCAGCTCGCCGATGAAATGCGGAATGTCCAAAGACAAGCATTTGCAGGAATGTTATGGACTAAGCAATTTTATTATTATGTGGTGCAAGATTGGCTTAATGGAGACTCCGATAGTTCACCCCCTCCTCCAGGTCGCAGCAGAAACCGTGATTGGACTCACTTGTTTAACGAAGATATTATTTCCATGCCCGATAAATGGGAATATCCTTGGTTTGCAGCATGGGATTTAGCTTTTCACACTATTCCTCTGGCATTAATTGACCCTGATTTTGCCAAGAGACAACTGTATCTGTTCACGAGAGAATGGTATATGCACCCTAATGGACAAATACCAGCCTACGAATGGAACTTTAGTGATGTTAATCCCCCTGTTCATGCTTGGGCAGCTTGGCGAGTTTATAAGATCGAGCAATCAATGTATGGTGAGACAGATCGTACTTTCTTGGAGCAAGTCTTTCAGAAGTTATCTCTCTACTTTACTTGGTGGGTTAATCGCAAAGATGAAGACGGTAACAATTTGTTTGGCGGTGGTTTTCTCGGCTTAGATAACATCGGTGTTTTTGATCGCAGTAATCTGAGAATTGCTGGCGCTAGTATCGAGCAGTCTGATGGTACTAGTTGGATGGGGATGTTCTGCCTTAATCTGTGGAAAATGGCAGCGGAATTAGCCAAACAAACTTCTGATGAGAAAGTTTACGGCGATATGGCATCTAAGTTTTTCCAACATTTTCTGCTCATTGCCGAAGCTCTGAATAAAATTGGTGGAACTGATGTCAACATCTGGGATGACGAAGACAACTTTTACTACGATATTTTAAAAGTTCCCCGTAATGCCTTACCTAATGGTAATGATCCCTTTTCTTTTCAGATGAAACTCCGCTCTCTAGTGGGACTCATTCCCCTGTTTGCCGTGGAAGCAATTGACCAGGAAACCTTGGATAAACATTTACAATCGGATTTTAAAGATCGGTTTGACTGGTTTATCAATAACCGTAAAGATTTGACTAAACATCAAAATATTTATATAGACAATACGGACAGTAATCTCATGGAGGGCGGTCTTTCTCTATCTTTAGTAAGTCCTGATAGACTACGTTTTATTCTCCAGAGAATGCTCGATGAAGGTGAATTTTTTAGCCCTCACGGAATTCGGGGACTATCGAAAATTCATGAACCAGGTCAACAGCCCTATCAATTACCTTTCTCGATCCGAACTGAAGACGGTAACGTAATCAGTCCTCGTGTTGAATATGAACCCGCCGAATCACGTTTTGGCTTATTTGGCGGCAACTCCAATTGGCGAGGTCCCGTCTGGTTTCCTGTCAACTTCTTGCTTATTGAATCTCTGCAAAAGTTTCACCGTTACTTAGGAGACGATTTTACTGTAGAATGCCCCACTGGTTCAGGAAATATGCTCAATCTCTGGCAAGTAGCCGAGGAAATTTCTCAGAGATTAATTAAAATTTTCTTACCCCAGGGAAATGGCTCTGCTCAAGGAGATCGCCCTGTCTACGGAGCGATGCAAAAGTTTCAAACCGATCCTAACTGGAATCAATATATTCTTTTCTATGAATATTTCCATGGGGATATCGGTGCAGGAGTTGGCGCGAGCCATCAAACTGGTTGGACAGGTGTAGTAGCTAAATTAATCCAGCAGTATGGACAATATGCTGCTCAAGGAAGATCTCCTGAATAGTATGAGTTCGGAGTTCGGAGTTCGGAGTTCGGAGTTCGGAGTTTGGAGTTCGGAGTTTGGAGTTCGGAGTTCGGAGTTTGGAGTTCCCTTAGCCTCTAAATTAAAGTCTCAAGCATTTTCTATTTAATAGAGTTGATCGACTTATCTGTAGATTTTTTAAGTCAGTGACTATTTTTAGTTCTCTGGCTTTTTTCATTTTAAATATTTGTCAAGCATCTATCGGGATTTATTTGGGTGCGATCTGAGTGCAGATAGAGCGATCGCAGTTGGTCTGGCGGTAGAGCAAGCGCATTAAAGGATAACAATAATTGAGGAAAGATTCAATCTTTTGTCCTGGAGTGCATTCAGACTAAAGTGTGTAGCCACTTTAACTTTGAGAGAGGTCAGATTTTGGGGAAATGCCAACTACCCCCCATGCTGCTTTGACGGCTTTCCGTTTCTCGCTGTCATTACCATACAACTCACCAGCAACTTGATACGTAGCTTCTGCCGCCTGTTGGAAATTACTTGTTGGGGAGAGATTTGATAGTGCCTCATACCAGATCTGACCAGCTTGCTCGGAACCAATGCGGATAGCAATTTCATAAAATGCTTTATTGGGTATTCCAGAGTTGATATGGACACCTCCATTATCTTGCCAAAGAGGTAATTGGACATAATCATCCATAGTGGCTAGTTGTTGATCGTTCCCAAGTATTGGATTATCTTGATAAGCAGTTCCTGGCGCTTTCAGAGAACGCAGAGGCGACCGATCTTTCGAGCTGGGGATATCTTCACCTTGGAGCCAAGCAATAGCCCCTGGTGCTATAGTCCAATCTGCTGTTTCGGCTGTTTGCCCCAATCGTTTTTGCTTAATTAATGAGGTTAGAATGTCACTATAGGATTGCAAGAGAGCACCTGACTGACCCTGATAAAGGAAGTTTACCTGATTCGCGATAAAGGGATAAGCTATTTCATGATAGGTGACATCGGGCAGATCCTTAATTTGAGGAGGCGCGTTATATTTTTTGCCATCCCAATAAGCATTTTTAAAAGACTTATCTAACAGCTTGATTTCTGGAACTTCCAGATTCAAGTCAAATAGCTGATTGAGAAAATCAACAGCATAAACAGCATCCTCGCGAATTTTTTTGAGTGCTTCTTCAGATGCTATTTTGTCATTCAAATCATTGATCTTCGAGGTGAAAAATTCTAATTCCTTTTCTTTTAAATCTTTTTCTTTTTTAGTTTTAGGCTCTTGTTTACTTTGAGTCTCTTTCAATTGGCTGTAGAACAATAATGCTTCATCATAATTTTCTGCACTTTCAGCAATACTTGCAGTTAAATAGATTAGAACATTCCAGTCTCTTGTTTTTTTCTGAGTTACATAAGGTTTGATTTTGACAAACAGCTTGGCAAATTCATCTTCCTGGGGTATATTATTGTCTACATTTTGATTGAACTTAGCTGCATCGTTAATAATATCGAGTAATTCCCTAAATTCTGGCAGATTAAGATCTTTTATTTTACTGCTTTGGTCTTTAGACAACTGCTTTTGGATTAAGCTATAAGCGATAGGGTTTACAATCTCATCATAATTATTTAGCTCTATGTCCTCAAGCCAAAGTAACTCACTGTTAGATTGACCAAAAGTACCTAAGTTACCAGTAACCTCCGCCTTATCACCCTCGTAGTAAACAGTAAAATTGAGGGTTCTCCCTTTTACCATCCAGCGTTGAAGTCGGGGGAGAAATTGACCCCATTCAACACCACCTAAAGTTACATTGATGTTCAGTGGCTCCAATATTTTGGTAGGTACACTTGCTATTCCCAATATTTTGGTAGGTACACTTGCTTTTTGTTTTTCCTGAACTTGGGGCGGAATAATCCCGATAGATGGGTCTAACGTTTTTTTTACAGGTGTTTTGTTGATAAGCGAACTTTGCGAGTTTTTTAGTTCCTGTTGTATCTTTTTTAGCCGAGTCTGAAGTCTAATAGCTAAGTCATTCCCAAGTTTACCTTTCTCATCTTCCTTCCCGACAATCTTAAAAGAAGTAATCACTGCCTCTTTACTGAACAAAGCTTTATGAAGGGTGTTAATAAACCAGAAGTTAGCACCAAAAAGCCCAGAGCCAATAGAAATATAAAGGAATATCCTGATTAGAGTGTCCATTAAAATCCTAAGATTAAGCCGCTCTTTACTTACGACTAGTAATACTCACTAAATAACTAAACAAAGGTCGTGCGTGGCTGTACTACCTCTACTTCTAACGTACCTACAGCATATTATTCATTAAGAATTGCGATCGCCTTACTCCAAACAACAATAAGGAAACTGAATACTATTACCATGCAGAGTTAGTACAAAAATATCAGATGATACCGCTATAGTTTAAAATCAAAAATCCATCTTGAGAGTAGAAGAATGCGATCATGTGACCTGTAGAGCGATCGCCTTACTCCAAACAACAATAAGGAAACTGAATACTATTACCATGCAGAGTTAGTACAAAAATATCAGACGATACCGCTATAGTTTAAAATCAAAAATCCATCTTGAGAGTAGAAGAATGCGATCATGTGACCTGTAGAGCGATCGCCGACTTCAAATTACGGGATAAAATTAGATAAAATCGAGTTTAAATCAGGGAATTATTGGAGTATAGATAGTATAGATAATTAATAGTCTTATGTCTGATCAAGAAATACACATTAAAGTTCATACTGACTCTAATGGCATGGTACATCTAGACCTTCCTACAGGTATTATCAACCAAGATATCCAGCTTACGGTATCCTATGAAACCGCAGAAAAAGCGATCGCACAAGATAATGACCTAAAAGAAATTCTTGATGAGATTAAACCTGCAAGCAGTCTATCCAAATATGCAGGAACGCTAAACTTGACAGAAGACCCTCTAACTTTTCAGGAAAATATTCGCAGTGAGTGGTAGTCCCTTCTTGGTTTTAGATACCAATAACGATACCGCTATGATTTAGAATCAACAATCTATCTTAAGAGTAGAAAAATGCGATCGCCTGACCCAAACTACACTTCCAAAGCTTATAGCTATGGTGTTATAACGCTATAATGTTATTGTGCTATGGTTAGAGAGAGGCTTGAGTATAAAGAAAATATTAATGAGTAAATTGTCAAAAAGATCAACAATTTATTTTGAACCTGAAATACATCGTGCCCTTAAGATGCGAGCAGTCTCCTCAAATTGCTCGGTATCGGAACTTGTTGATGAGGCAGTGCGACTTTTGATGCGAGAAGATCAAGAAGATTTAGAGGCATTTTCTGAACGAGCCGATGAGCCAGAAATTAGCTATCAAGAGCTTCTAGAAGATCTTAAGCAGCATGGCAAAATATAAAATAACATTCAAAAAGTCAGTTGCTAAAGATCTTCGTAATATACCAAATCAAGATGTCAAACGCATTTTAGCCAAATTTGAAGAGTTATCTGAAAATCCCAGAAGTTCTGGATGCATAAAGCTATCAGGTCAAGCAAGATACAGAGTTCGCCAAGGACTCTATCGAATTATTTACGAAATTAAAGATGATATTTTGGTGGTTCATGTGGTAAAGGTTGGTCATCGCTCTAGGGTGTATCGGGACTTCTAAATTTCATTAATATTTCAAGAGAAGTTTGTTGCCCACCAAAACTAACCAATTGCTATTTAAAAATAAGAGCGATCGCTACTGAATATTGCTACCCTTGATAATTAGTACAAGAGTATTAGGCGATACCGCTATAGTTTCAGAATCAAACTGCCCCTGGGTCATCTTCTAGCCTAACTGATCAATAAAAAACCTTGGCACATGTACCAAGGTTTATTAGGAGAAATCCATGTTGACGTTGACCAGAGAAAAAATATTAAGTCAGTAAACCTAACCTTTTACCATTGTCGCGAGCAGTTCTAATCATATTCTGTCTTGTGGTTCTTTCAATGCCAAAGCGATTACAAACTGCGGTGATGGTCTTGGAATGTAGAGCGATCGCCTTACCGCGAAGTTGATTAAATTTAGCTTTACCGAGACAAGTGCGAACCAGAACTACGATAGGTGCAAACATAGTATTTCTTAAACTTCGATTAACTAAAAGTGAACTAAAAATTGTTGTTTAAATTGATGCTAATGGCTTGGCTTTGTTTGATTACCGAGAGTTAGCTAACGACAAAGGAAATGAAAATTAATGCCGAAACCAAGAATGTCGCGATCGCTGCTTGCTTGATATAACGCTTTTGTTCGTAAAGACTGGGGTACTCGGCGTAACTCATCTTGGGTTCAACAGCATAGTTATTAAGAGTTCCGTTGTCTAGTTGAGTAGTGGTATACATAATTGTTTGTTGTTATTTACTGTTCTATGTAAATTAATGTAACAAATATTATCAAGTTTTGTAAAGTTTATTTGACAAATAGATTTTTATAGTATTTATAAATAAAGTTAATCAATACAGTAAAGATTGAGCGAGAAAGGCGATTCTCTCTTCCCCGATCAATACTGTTCGGTTAACGATTATTGTCTGAGAGAGGATAATTGGGGAATTGGGGAATTGGGGAATTGGGAAAATAATTATCTCCCTACATCCCTATCTCCCTAAATCCCC
>JAAUYH010081703.1_pt1 | contig 15361 bp, 15 predicted proteins | sample 7278061 | NCBI WGS metagenome assembly JAAUYH01 (sample SAMN14350203, study PRJNA611818) | marine sediment metagenome | isolation source: surface marine sediment (0.6m) | place: French Polynesia: Moorea | collected 2018-08
GAAGTTGCTTTTTCTTTAGAAAATGAAAATGATGTTTCGAAACCTTTTCAAACACCTTATGGATGGCATATCATCCGCTTAATAAAAAAACATCCGGTAAAAAAATATGAAGAATTAAAGGATGAACTAACGCGAAGAATTAAAAATAGTGCTCGCTCAGCCGCCGCCGGTAAATCTGTTGCCAACCGACTAAAAAAAGAATATAAAATCGAATATGATACAGCTTTAAAAGAGTTGTTTTTAAACCAAGAAACCGAAAAACTAGCTTTACAGAAAGAGCGCATGGTCTTTTCGATCAATTCTAAGGAAATTCCTTTACAGCAATTGATGACTTATAATAACAAACAACGAAAGAAATCATTAATTGCTGCTTATAATGATTTCCTCAACGAGGAAATCATCAAGTATTACAGAGAAAACCTTGAAAAGACCAATGCAGATTTTGCTGTGACCATGCAAGAGTATAAGGATGGATTATTACTGTTCGACTTGTTACAACAGAAAGTCTGGAATCCCGCTCAGAAAGATACGGTGGCACTTAAAAAGTTCTTTAGCGAACACCGTCAGAACTATGTGCACAAGAGAAGGGGTGATCTGATTATCGCCACCTGTACAAAACTTAAAAAAGCACAGCAAGTAAAGCAGCATCTAGAAGCAAATAAAACCATTGATGAGATAAAATCGTTAGTGAATGAAAGTCCGACGATCCACGTATTATTCTCAAGTGGTCTGCTGGACGTTGGTAGCAAGAAATTACCAAAAGAATTTGAATTGAAAGAGGGCGTCTCTAAGATCTTTGAAGAAGACAATAATCATTTTATTATTGTGAAAGTCAATAAAATACTGGAACCCTCAGAAAAGAAGCTTAGTGAAGCCAGAGGCCTGGTAATTAATGATTTTCAAGAGCAAATTGAAAAACAGTGGATTGAAGAACTCAGGAGCAACCATGCTATAAAGGTAAATAAGCGAACCTTAAAAAAATTAGTAAAGCAATATCCTAACTAGATGAATAAGTATTTGGTATGCTATGTTATCGTAATTATCGCGTTATTTTCTTGTGGAAAGAGAGCCAACGGAGATGACAGTATTGCCAGGGTCTATGATGCTTACTTATACCATGAGGATTTAAAAAATGCATTGCCGGCTCAATTGTCTGAGACCGATAGTTTATTGCTGGCGAAAAACTTTATCAATAACTGGGCAAAACAGCAATTACTTTTAAAAAAAGCAGAAATTAATGTCGGGGATAGCCTGGCAGAAATAGATGTACTGGTGGATCAATACCGCAGAGATTTATTGATCAGTAAATATAAAGAGGCGGTAATCGAACAGTACCTCGATACACTAGCAACCTCAGAAGATATTGATGTATTCTATGAAGAGAATAAAGAAATTTTCAAACTCAATGAAGAATTGGTGAAGCTAAAATATATTCATTTTAGCAGCCAGGTCAATAATCATGATGAATTTGAGGAACTATTCAGATCGTCTAAGAAGGAGAATTTAGACAGTTTAAAATCCAAAGAGCTGCAGCTAATATCTTATAACTTAAATGATTCTATCTGGATTCGCTTGGATGATATTATGAAAAAAATAACATCATTTACAGCTAAAGATCGCCAACGTATCTTAAAAAGGACAGCGTTTTTTGAGAAAAAAGATTCATTAGAGGTATATTTGGTGGCTGTAAAACAGGTATTGAAAAGAGGCCAAACGGCACCGAAGAGTTATGTCATTCCAACAGTGAAGCAGATGATCTTACACAAGCGTAAGCTTGAATTACTAAAAAAAATAGAAGAAACACTTATAGAAGATGCAATTACCAATAAAGAATACGAGATTTATGAAGGCAAGTAAAAGATTAACAGTGTTATTACTGTTGGTTTCGGCAATTTCTTTTGCACAAGATACTAATGAACAAGACACCACTAAAAATGTCATTAAAACTTTAAAGAAAATAAAGTTGGATGGTGTAGCCAGTGTCATAGGAAAGAATATCGTCCTCGATTCTGAGGTGGAAGCGTATAAAAAGCAATTAGAGCAGCAAAGTGAGGGTAAGGTAGAAGTGACCAACTGTGAAATGTTGGAGCAGATTATGGACAGAAAACTACTTGCACATCATGCAGTGATCGATAGTGTGGTCGTAAGCGATGCCGAAGTGAACACGAGGGTAGAGCGAAAAATAGCATTTTTCATGCAGCAATTGGGATCAGAAGAACGTACGTATCAATACTATGGCTTTGACAGCATGGCTGAGATGCGCAAAGAATTTATTCAGATTGAAAAAGAGGCTACATTGATTGAAAAAATGCAGCAAAAATTGACGGAGAAAGTTGATGTAACACCTGAAGAAGTCAGAAGTTATTATAAAAGCTTGGAGGTGAAGGATAATTTACCCGATTTTGGTGCAGAAGTTGAATTGGCTCAAATTGTTTTATATGCAAATCCGTCTCAAGATGAGATCGACAGAGTTGTGAATCAACTAAAACAGATTAAAAAAGATGTTGAAGGCGGAGATAGTTTTACCATGAAAGCCATTCTGTATTCTGAAGACCCTGGGGTGACTCAAAATAAGGGTGCGTATACCATTACGAGAGAAAGTCAGTTTGTAAAAGAATTCAAGGAAGCAGCATTTAGCTTAGATGAAGGTGAAATTTCAGAACCCTTCAAATCAGACTTTGGTTATCATATTTTAACTGTAGAAAAAGTTAAAGGAAAGCAACGCGATACCCGGCATCTTTTGTTACAGCCTAAGATAAGTGATGATGAATTACAACGGGTAAAGGATACTTTAGTAGCATTGAGAAAGGACGTTTTAACTCTTAAAATGACCTTTGAAGAGGCGGTTAAAAAGTATTCCGAAGATAAAGATACAAAGAGTAATAAGGGCTTATTGGTGAATCCTCAAACGAGTGACACTAAGTTTGACCTAACGCGGATGGATCCTGCTTTATACGCACGGATTAGTACCCTGAAAGAGGGAGAGATCAGTGATGTTTTTTATGACGAAACTGGGGAAGGTGAAAAGATGTATAAAATCATTTTGGTGAAAAAGAAAACACCGGCTCATAAGGCGAATCTTTCTGAAGACTATGTGAAAATTCAGGATTTAGCCTTATTAAAAAAGAAGGAAGAAACAATTAATAAGTGGGCGAAGGAGAAGATCAATGATACCTATGTCAAGATCAATAATGAGTACAGGAAATGTGATTTCAAGAATAACTGGACTAAAAATTAATTAGTTATGTCAGACGTTGCCGCCATAGAAAATCTGGTAAGAAAACATGCACAATTAAAAGCTGAGATCGCTAAGGTAATTGTGGGTCAGCACGAGGCAATAGATCATGTATTGCTTTCTATTTTGTGTGGAGGGCACTCTTTGTTGGTAGGTGTACCGGGATTGGCAAAAACTTTGTTGATTAATACCGTGGCACAAGCGCTGGGATTAGATTTTAAACGTATTCAGTTCACACCCGACCTGATGCCTTCAGATATTTTAGGAAGTGAAATTTTAGATGAGAACAGAAAGTTTAAGTTTATAAAAGGCCCGCTCTTTGCCAATATTATCCTGGCCGATGAGATCAACAGAACACCTCCAAAAACACAGGCGGCTTTACTGGAAGCAATGCAGGAAAAAGCCGTAACTGTTGCCGGGCATCATTATAAATTAGATCTGCCGTTTTTTGTACTCGCAACACAGAATCCTATTGAGCAGGAGGGTACCTACCCATTACCGGAAGCTCAATTAGACCGTTTTATGTTTTCCATTTACTTAGACTATCCTTCATTTGAAGAAGAAGTTCAGGTCGTTAAGAATACCACAAATGATGAACAGGAAATTGTCAATCCAGTATTTACAGCTCAGGAAATTTTAGATTTACAGCATTTAATTCGTCGTATACCGGTCGCTGATAATGTAGTTGAATATGCCGTTTCTCTAGTAGGCAAAACACGACCTAATTCCAATGGGGTTCCTAAGATAGTTACTGATTATATTGATTGGGGAGCTGGCCCCAGGGCATCACAGAATTTGATTTTAGGCGCCAAAGCCTATGCCGCTGTCAATGGAAAATTCTCACCTGATATTGAAGATGTAAAAAAAGTAGCGAATGCTATTCTAAGACACCGTATCGTAAAGAACTACAAAGCAGAAGCTGAAAATATCTCAGAAAAAGAACTTATTACAGCGCTTTTTTAGCAGTCGTTATCGTTCCTATAAATAATTGATTGTCTTATTGTTGAATTGGCAAATTAGTTGTACATTTGCACTCCTTTTTGAGCGAGTACAGATTCACAAAAAGGATTCTATAAGAAAAAAGTTAAACATCTCTTACTTGTTTAATCGCATGAGAATCTGATAAACAATAAGATACAAAACAATTAGACGTATGTCTAAACTTCAGGAAAAAATCGATTTATATGCCGCCCAGGTAGATAAGCTAGGACTTAAAATCGATAAAGAATTATTAGCAACAATTACAAAAGGATTAGGACCATCAATTTACAAACCAGATTCTGAAAAAGTATCTAGTTCTGATCCTAAAGAATTAGAAAGCATTAAAAAGAATTACCTGATCAAAAAATTAGGTCAGCAAGATTCTGAGAAGCTTGATGAGGCGATTGCAAATGCCATTGAAAAAATTGGTTCTTCAAACAGAAATAAGTACAGAGCGATTTTCTATGCACTTTTGGTTGACGAATTAGGTTTACAATCGCATTATGAAACTTCAGAAAAGCCAGAACAAGAAGAAATAAAAGAATCAAAAAAAGAAGAACAACCAGAAATGAAAGAAGAAGCTGTGGAAGAAGCAAAAGCTGAGAACGTAGTTGAAAAAGTGGAAAAAGTAGCTGAGAACGTAGAAAAAGTGGAGGAGAAAGTTGAGGCAGAAGCAACTCAAACCGCAGAATTCACTGCAACAAATACACAAGAATTTTTAGATAATTTCGACTGGCACAAATACGAGGAAGGTATTGAAGCTGTTGATGAAGATAAATTAAAAGCCTTTGAAAAAGCCTTAGAAGGTACTGTTGGTTTCGTTGACGAGCGCGAGGTAATCGAAGGTACCGTAGTGCGTTTAACAGAGCGTGAGGCGATTATCGATATCAACTCAAAATCAGAAGGGGTTATTTCATTAAATGAATTCCGCTATAATCCAAGTTTAGCAGTTGGAGATACAGTTGAAGTATTGGTTGACAAGCGTGAAGATGCTACCGGTCAATTAGTACTATCTCATAAAAAAGCAAGAGTTATCAAAGCTTGGGAACGTGTGAATACAGCACATGAAACTCAAGAGGTGGTAAATGGTTATGTGAAGTGCAGAACTCGTGGTGGTATGATTGTTGACGTATTTGGCATCGAGGCTTTCTTACCAGGTTCACAGATTGATGTGAAGCCTATTAGAGACTACGATCAGTATGTAGATAAAACCATGGAATTCAAAGTTGTGAAAATCAATCACGAATTCAAGAACGTAGTAGTATCTCACAAGGCGTTGATCGAAGCAGATATAGAATTACAGAAAAAAGAAATCATCAGCCAGTTAGAAAAAGGTCAGGTGTTAGAAGGGGTTGTTAAGAATGTAACTTCTTACGGTGTCTTTGTTGATCTTGGTGGCGTTGATGGATTAGTCCATATCACAGACCTTTCTTGGAGCAGAATAAATCACCCAAGTGAAGTCGTGGAATTAGACCAAAAATTAAATGTGGTGATCCTTGATTTTGATGATGACAAGTCAAGAATCCAATTAGGATTAAAGCAATTAAGCAAGCACCCATGGGAAGCTTTAGATGAGAACTTAAAAGTTGGTGATAAAGTAAAAGGTAAAGTGGCAATCATCGCTGATTACGGTGCATTTATTGAAGTAGCTGATGGTGTTGAAGGATTGATCCACGTATCAGAAATGTCTTGGTCTACGCACTTGCGTTCTGCGCAGGATTTCGTTAAAGTTGGTGATGAAGTAGAAGCTCAGATTTTGACTTTAGACAGAGAAGAGCGTAAGATGTCATTGGGTATGAAACAATTGCATCCAGATCCATGGACAGACATTACAACTAAGTATCCTGTAGGTTCTAAACACACAGGTATCGTTCGCAACTACACGAACTTCGGTGTATTTGTCGAGCTAGAGGAGGGAATTGATGGTTTAGTGTACATTTCTGACCTGTCTTGGACCAAGAAAGTGAAACATCCATCTGACTTCGTTAAAGTTGGTGATAATTTAGATGTTCAAGTGCTTGAATTAGACGTTGAAGGACGTAAGTTGAACTTAGGTCATAAACAAACTCAGGAAAATCCTTGGGACAAGCATGAAGAAACCTATGCGATCGATTCAGTGCACCCTGGTGTTGTAAAAGACAAGAGTGACAAAGGTGCTGTCGTTGTATTGAATGACGAAGTTGAAGCTTTCGTACCGAACCGTTTTACCGAAAAAGAGGATGGTACAAAGTTAGCGAAAGGTGAAGCTTTAGATTTCAAAGTAATTGAATTCAATAAAGATTACAGAAGAATTGTTGCTTCACACACATCGATTTTCAAAGAGCAGGAAGAAAAGAACTTTAAGAAAGTTCAAAAGAAAATGGCTGATGCCGTTGAAAAGCCAACATTAGGCGATGCTAATGATGCTTTACAAGCTCTTAAAGATAAAATGGAAGGAAAATAAATTTGTTCCTACTCAGATCCGAATCTGGATCCATTAAACTATGAAACCGCTGAATTTTTCAGCGGTTTTTTTATGCAATAGAACTATATTTGCTTTCAGTAAAATTGAACTATGACCTTAATAAAGTCCATCTCAGGAATCCGCGGAACCATTGGCGGAACCGTAACCGATAATTTGACCCCTATAGATGCTGCAAAATTTGCTGCGGCTTATGGAACCTGGTTATTAAATAGAAGTGATTCCAATACGAAGTTGCGCGTCATTATTGGACGTGATGCCCGTATATCCGGTAAAATGATCAGTAGCATTGTTGCCAATACCTTAGTAGGCCTGGGCATTGATGTAATTGATGTGGGATTATCAACCACGCCTACGGTGGAAGTAGCTGTGCCACTAGAGAAAGCCGACGGGGGCATTATTTTAACCGCTTCCCACAACCCGAAACAATGGAACGCCTTAAAATTACTCAATGAGAAAGGAGAGTTTCTAAATGGTGCTGACGGCGCGAAAATATTGCAAATAGCTGAAGCCGATGATTTCACCTTTGCCGAAGTCGATGACCTGGGAATTTACGTAAAGGATAAAGGGTATATAGACAGACATATTGATGAAGTCTTGGGATTGGAACTGGTGGACGCGGCGGCCATTAAAAATGCCAACTTCAAAGTAGTTGTAGATGCTGTTAATTCTACCGGAGGTATAGCTATACCGGCATTATTAGATAGGCTGGGGGTGGAGTGCATAAAGTTATATTGTGAGCCTAACGGCCAATTTCCCCACAACCCGGAACCTTTAAAAGAACATCTTACCGACATCTCTGAGTTGGTTGTTAAGGAAGAAGCCGATTTAGGTATTGTGGTTGATCCAGACGTCGATCGCCTGGCACTGATCTGCGAAGACGGTTCCATGTTCGGTGAAGAATATACCCTGGTGGCCTGTGCGGATTACGTATTGAGTCAAACGAAAGGAAATACAGTGTCTAATCTGTCTTCATCCAGGGCATTGCGCGATGTTACCGAAAAACATGGTGGCAGCTATCATGCAAGTGCTGTGGGAGAAGTAAATGTGGTACAATTGATGAAAGATACCAATGCTGTAATAGGTGGTGAAGGAAACGGAGGTATTATTTACCCTACCTCGCACTACGGCCGCGATTCATTAGTAGGTGTTGCGTTGTTTTTAACACACCTGGCGAAATCCGGTAAGAGTTGCAAAGAACTCCGCGAAAGCTATCCTTCTTATTTTATGAGTAAGAACAAGATACAACTCACCCCCGAATTAAATGTCGATGCCATACTGAAAACCATGGCAGAAAATTATAAGCATGAAACGGTAAGCACCATAGACGGTGTAAAAGTTGACTTCTCAGAAGAGTGGGTACACCTTAGAAAATCGAATACAGAACCTATTATTCGTATTTATACAGAAAGTACATCGCAGGATAAAGCAGATGCCTTAGCTCAAAAAGTGATGCGTGAAATTGCGGCTGTGGCCGGAATTTCAACATAATGTAACATTTCAGTAAGAGCTGACACTTATGCATTAAAACAATTCAAAACCATTTATCAATGAAAACAACGATCAAGTACCTTTCAGCTTTATTTATTTCTTTTTTAATTTTCCTAGGATGCAAAAGTACATCTACTGCGACAACCGATACAGTAACAGAAAGTAAACCATTGGCGAAATCGCTGCTGTGGGAGATTTCAGGTAACGGGCTCGAAAAGCCGTCTTATTTGTACGGAACGATCCACCTGACCTGTAATTATGAACTCAATGATAAGCTAAAAGCTGCCTTTGCAGCAACTGATCAATTAGTATTAGAAGTAGATATGGATGATCCGCAAATGCAGATGAAAGCCATGCAAAATATGATACTTAAAGATGGTCAGACAATAAAATCAATACTTTCTGAAGAAGACTACAAAAAGCTTTCGACATTTTTAAAAGACAATACGGGCATGAACCTAGACCTTTTTAATGGTATGAAACCGTTCGGTGTTCTTTCACTTATCTTATCTAAATCCGGCAGTTGTGACCAACCGGTAGCCTATGAAACCGAGTTTGTTAAAATCGCCAAAGAACAAAATGAAGAAGTTTTAGGCTTGGAAACCATAGAATCTCAAATCGCCATTTTTGATTCAATTCCCTACGAGGATCAACTAAAAGATTTGCTACGAATGGCCGATGAAGGGATGGAAAAGGCAAAAAGTGATCTGGCCGCATTAGATTCGTTACATAAGAATGAGGATGTTGAGGGCATGCTCCAAATGGCGAGCGAAACAGAAGGCATGTCTGCTGATTTCTCAGAATTATTACTCGATGATCGCAATAAGAAATGGATTCCTGAAATTGAAAAAATTGCAAAAGAAAAACCATCGTTTTTTGGAGTAGGTGCTTTGCATTTACCTGGTGAGAATGGCGTAATTAAGCTGTTGAGAAAAGCAGGGTTTACCGTGACTCCCGTGAACTAATTTGAGTGAAAGTGAATCTCAGAGAATAAATTCAACCCATAGAATTAAAACTTCGATTAAGTCCTAACAATGGCCAACAATTCGAAGCTCTAGAGTCACCCATCATTTTCATCACTGGTTTAAATAGCTTTGTCTTTATGTTTAAAGCGTTTATGCGTCCAGAAATAATACTCAGGAGCAGCTTTGATATGAGCTTCGACCTTTTGTAAATACTTATCAGTGAGCTCGTAATCTTTATAAGAAGAAGGGGCGTCAGTCAGTAATTCAAAGGTCGCTTCATAATACCCTCGCTTTATTTTTTTCACAGTAAAAAACACGATGGGCAGATCATGTTTTTTGGCCAGTGTTTCTACACCAGTATGTATTGGTACATATGTATCGAAGAAGTCATTCCAGTAGTGCAGTTTTTTAGGTTTTGGTGATTGATCTCCTAAAAACCCGTAAAGAGCCAACACTTTCTTTTGTTTATTTTCTTTTATGACGCTAAAAATCTCTTTTGTAGGCACCAGTATCGTATTGTAACGGCCACGGGTTTCGCGTACTTTCTTATCAAAATATTTATTGCGAATTCGTTTGTAAATGGCAAAGCCTGTATACTTAATTTGTAAGTTAAGATTAAAAATCCACTCCCAGTTTGCATAGTGAAATCCTAATAGGATAGCGCTCTTTCCTTGATCTTGCAAATGGTGGATTACTTCAATATTTTTAAAGGTATAGCGCTTCATTATTTGCTGTTTTGATATAGTAAATGATTTTACCATCTCAGCGAATATATCTGTGAAATGCTTGTAAAACTTCTTACTCAGATGTTTGATCTCGTCATCAGACTTTTCCGGAAATGCTATTTTTAAATTTTCAATAACAGTTTTTTTGCGATAGCCAATGATATAATAGATAAAGAAATAAGCAATATCAGAGATAAGGTATAATACTCTGAATGGCAATATTGACAGCAACCAAATAAGTGGGTAGACTAATAAAAAAGTAAGTAACTTCACGCTGAAAATTTCAGGCAAATATCGGTATATAATTTTATCTTTGAGCAAAATACTTCTTGTGAATGAGTCCTATAGTTCTTATTATAATTGCAGCCAACGTTTTAGTGTCTTTCAAAGGGTTTTCAGACCGCCTTTTCATCGAAAAAAATAAATTTCAGGTAGGGCCTATTCTCAAAGGGGAACAATTACGTATGTTTACGTCCGGATTTTTGCATGTAGATCAGGCACATTTGTTCTTCAATATGTTCGCCCTCTATATTTTTGCCGATGAGGTTATCAATCAGGTGGGCGTTCTAAAATTTATAATTATTTATTTCGGAAGCCTATTGGCCGGAAGTAGTCTTGCGCTGAGTTTCCATAAACGCGAACCTTATTACAGTGCTGTTGGAGCCTCAGGTGCAGTAATGGGAATTGTCTATGCTGCAATTATGTTGAATCCAAGTATGGAATTAGTATTTATTTTCCTCCCTGTGTTTAGCTTTCCGGGATGGGTATTTGGTGTTGGGTATTTTCTATACTCCATTTATGGTATGAAAACCCGATTAGGCAATATTGGCCATAGCGCCCACTTAGGAGGTGCAGTAGGTGGTTTTATTTTAACCTTAGCCTTATATCCCCAGATTTTTTTAATGAATAGAAATATTATTCTAATTCTTGCATTGCCCATTATTTTATTATTTCTCTTTAAGGATAAATTAGAGCGTAACTGAAATAGAATTTTTTTATTGGAATTTGTTCCATGAATTGAATTATTTTCTACATTTGATCAGTTAGAATAAGTGAAATGATCAGTTTTGCTTTTTTCGATTACATCATAACTCAGAAGAAAAGTAGATGTAATGTACAACGGCTGTACAACGAAAAAATAAGGACATTTTCTTCGACCTTATCGAGTTCCAACTATTATAACCAGCTTCGGGTTATAAGATTACAAAATGCACATATAGAACTTCGCGTATAACTGTTTTTTTGATTTGATTATTGGGCTACCGACATCGCGCAAGCGGGCGATTATAAATTTCTTTTAAAAACAACAAGCTCACATAACTAAGCATTAACTGATACCAATAGTAAACTTTGTGTACAATACCAATCTAAAGAAAAAATATGAAACGAGTCATAGTAGATTACAAAAAACTAACCCAAAATATTTTAGATTTATTAGTTGACAACTATCCAGACGGGTATAATGATACAGATATTATCCAGTTTAAAAACGCTGCCGGTGAATGGGTGGGAGCAGTCGAGGTACGAACTGATGACACTATTTATCTGGTCAAAGTGGGTGTGAAACTCGAGCAAAAAATGGAAAATGCCATTGGAGGTGAGGATGAAAATACTGAAGAAGAGCATATTGAGGTTGGAGAAGAAAAACAAGAATTTGATGAGGACATGGACGATTAATCAATTGACTCATGAGACATAAAGATTTAAGTAATAGAAGAATTGAGACAGGATTCTTTATCGATTATGAAAGTGGTTACTATACCTTTCGATTGGATGGCAACCTGTATATTGTATTCGAAGAAATAAATAAAGAAGTGCACGAACATTATAATTTAAAAGGATCACAATTCAATGGGGCAAGATTTCAAATTACATATGATGAAATTGTCGATGACGAAGATGTAATTTTTAGACTAGAAAAACTAAAAAGATTATAATATGCAGGCTCCATTTCATTTATCACTTCCTTGTTTGAACATAGACCAAACAACAGACTTTTATGTAAATGTACTTGGCGCTCGAAAGGGCAGGAGTGCGAATAACTGGGTTGATATAGACCTTTATGAGAATCAGATAACGTTTACCAAATCAGGAAAATTTAACTTCCATTATCAAAATTATAGCTTTGAAGGAAAAATATTGCCTTCATTTCATTATGGCATTATCGTCGATATAACAACCTGGGGAAAAATTTACGCCCAAGTAAATGCCAAAAACGTTGAAGTATTTGATGAAATTACTTTTTTAAAAGGAAAAACGGGGGAGCACATTTCTTTTTTTGTAAAGGATCCAAACGATTATATGGTAGAATTTAAATCATTTAGCCATGACCACGAGAAGTTTAGTAGATAAATCTGTCCTAAATTTTAAGTCGTTTTCGCAACCAAAGGAGGCATTCACGAACTGCTATGGCAATGAAAATAACCATGGCATTAAAGAGAATATCGTTGGTATCAAAAACTCGTTCCGGTAGAAACAATTGAATTCCCTCGTCCGCCAGACTGATTGTAAAAGTTATGAGAAAGGCCACGGGTGCTGCCCTTCGAAATCCTTGATGTTGATCCGCGCGCTCTAAAAGTGCCCTGTGTACTAAAATAGCCAGCAGGCTATATTCAATTAAATGACTACGTTCGGCAAGGGTTAGCCTGAAAAAGAACATCATATAGCTGGCGGCTATGGCCAGTATCATTAGTGGTTGAAGTCCTCTGGGTTTGGTGATCAAGCCATGAAGTAAAATACTGATAAACACCAGGAACATTCCAAATAAAAAAATACCAGCATCTATATTAGTACCTCTAAGTATACCGGGCCAAAATGGATTGATGACTAGCGAAGCAACGATTGCGATAGCGACCAATGAAGCCCAAAGCCAAAGACGTCTTTCTTTTTTTGAAGTGAATAGTGCCAACTCAGAATAATTTTCAATTTGTCAAGCCTCTTTTCAAGTATTTTGGCATTTTCTTATCTCGTAATTCTCATTATTGCTCTAGCAATAGCTTTCAGGCCTCAACAGGTTGTTCATAAATCTCTGAATAAATTTTGTCCTTTTTTATAAAAGAAAATAATTTCCATTACTCTTCATCAAAAACAGTCGTTCTGATTTGGTTTCAAAGTATCATTCGATAGGGTCATACATGCTGGTCAATTAATACCGGGTTGCCATCCGGATCAACCACGACAAAACTTGCAGGTCCGGTAGAGGATTCATCGGCTTCATTTTCTATGGAAATACCTTTTTCTTTTAAGTGTTTTTGGATATCGCGTACATCTGAAAAGGAATCCAGTTTTTGAGCATTCTCATCCCATCCCGGATTAAAAGTCAAAATATTTTTTTCAAACATTCCTTGAAAAAGGCCAACCAAGGCATTGCCATTTTTCATGATAAGATATTTACGTTCTAATTCTCCGGCAAATACCGAAAAACCTAAATTCTCATAGAATTCTTTGGAAGCTTGGATGTCCTTAACCGCAAGGCTAATAGAGAAAGCACCTAGTTTCATAGTAAAAAGTTTAATTAATTAGCTAAAGATATAAAATCAAAAAGCTACTGTTAAATAATTGTTCTAAAGGTAAGACTAATACGTGGTTTATCTATTTTTTTAGTAGGAGGTAAGCGGTGCAGCCAATGTGACTGGGTTTCGCCTTTCATAACCAATAGACTACCGTGTTCTAACAGGATCGCTACCTTTTGTTTCGTTTCTTTGTGTTTAAATGCGAACTTTCGCTCGGCACCAAAACTTAATGAAGCAATGGCACCATGCTTTTTTAAGTCTTTTTCACCGTCAGAATGCCAGGCCATCCCTTCCGATCCATCGTGGTATAGATTCAACAAACAGGAATTGTAGGATTCGTTGGTTTTTTCTTCTGCAAGACGTTTAAGCTCCAGTAATTCGGGTGTCCATGGTAGTGCCAGTTTTACTCGGTTCGAATATTTGTATTCAAACTGTTTGTCGCCATACCAGGCGACTTTACGTTTTGTTATATACAGCTTGCCGAAGATTTTTGCTTCATCATTGCGCCATTCGATAGAATTTAACAGTGTGTTGTAATAATTCGTAGCTTCCTGATATGAAAGTATCTTCCCATAGTAGTGAACCACTCCATCTTTATGGAGCAGATTTCTGGGTTCATCTAAAGTATTACTGAATAGGTCCAATGCTTATTCTTTATAGTTCTCAGCCAGATTTTTAAAGTTGTTCATCCATTTTTCACCTTGTTTTCTGTACATGCTTGGAAAAAGAATGCCGATTAGCCTGGGTAAAAACGTCATACGGATGTAATCTACTTCCATAGTGTAGCGCGTTTTTAGGTCATCAAGTTCGATGAATGTGGCCAAAAAAGTATTGTCCATATGTTTATGATGGTAGAACGCCTCAAACGTATCTGGTAAATTATTAGCTTTTACAGTTTCGGTCAACACCATTTCGCGTTTCCCATGTTTATAATGCATTTTGGAAACAGCACCATCTTGACCGGCATCGCCACTGATCAATTCTTTTTTTTCAAATCCTTCCTGGTAATCCTTTAAATAATGTGGGTCAGCAAATAGTTTGGTAACTATAGGCCGTGATTGATTGATATCTATCGAGGCTTTGAATTTCATTGTGCTATCTATTGAATCATTGGAAGGTACTTCTTTCGATTTTCAAAGATTACCCAGACATTAATAGCAAAAAGTACAATTGCTACCGGTAATCCTGAGGTGTCTGTAATAGTATGAGTCAGCATTATTCCGATCATAATGGGAAATATCATAGCGGCCCCAAGCGCACGATACTTAGGAATCATAAATAGTAAACCCGCTAAAACTTCTATACCACCAATTAACGGTAATAGCCATCCAATTTCTGCCAATGCTGCTGTAAGCCGTGCTAAGCTTTCGGGAAGATCGTCTGGAACAGGTATGAAGTTAAAAAACTTATTTAGCCCAGAATTTATGAACATTAGACCAAATAATATACTCAAAACGAATAAGATTTTATTTCTCATAGGTAGGGTTTTAAGAATTAAAATTTAGACAATTGCTAAGTTATAAAATATAAGATAAATGTACACGAGGAAAGATTTATGCATTGTCGCATCAAGTGAAACGAAGTACTAGGAAATCTTATTTGACAGAATAATTTAAATCGAAGAAATAGAAAAAGGCCTGGTCCCGATAGTGATTGGGAGCAAGCCTTTTCTTATCCACGCGCTAAACCGTGTTTACAAGGATCTTCTTGAATTTACTCTTCGGTTGCCGTTTCTTTGCGGTGTTCTGTTAGACGATTTTTTTCTAACAGTTTGTTGTTTTCTAGAACTGTATTTTCTCGTATTATCGCTTCTTTTTTGAGCTACACTTCTCTGTGGTGCTCTTCTGTTCTGTGTTCTTACCTGAGTCTGCGAACGTCTTTGCACTGACCTTTTTTGAGACTGGGCTCTAGGCTTTGTGGTTCTTTGAACCGTTCTGCGCTGTTCTGTAACACGCGGTGTAGAGCGCCTCTCAACAGTCCTACGTTGTTCA
>JAAUYH010003893.1_pt1 | contig 15359 bp, 13 predicted proteins | sample 7278061 | NCBI WGS metagenome assembly JAAUYH01 (sample SAMN14350203, study PRJNA611818) | marine sediment metagenome | isolation source: surface marine sediment (0.6m) | place: French Polynesia: Moorea | collected 2018-08
ATCCCTCGCCGCCTGCGGGCGCAGCCCGGCCCAGTCGATACGCCCGGACGTCGGGGACAACAGCCCGTGGCACAGCCGCAGCAGAAGGCTCTTGCCGGCGCCATTCGGCCCCAGCACCACGGTCCGGGCGCCGCCGGACAGCACAAACGATCCGCAGTCGATCAGGGCCCGGCCGTCGACCTCGAATCGGACGTCGGTGGCGGTCATCGGCAGGATCGACGAATGGGACACCGCCTGGCCATCGATGCCGAGACCCTCGGCCGGGCCGGATTCCTCCCTGGTCTGGCTTTCCAAACCCATGTCCTTTTTTGGCCGGCATCCCGGCAACGGCCGACGATCATGCGCAAGTCGGGACCCACGGGCAAGGCGAAGCGAAAGCGGTGACAACCGGTGACCATTGGGCGACAGTGCCGACCGCAGGAAAACCACGGCAATGATGACCAACGGCCAACCCATGCTGCCTCCGGCCTACCGGCTGGTGGTCCTCGCCACGGACGCGGCACCGTTCGACGCGGCGCGGTCTGCCGCCGCGACCGGCGACGATGGCGATTTCTTCTGGAGTCCCCGTCCGGATCGGCTGGACTGCGCGATCCTGCTGCACCCTGAATTGCCGGCCGGCCAGGCCGACAACCTGGTCCATGTCGCCATGGTCGGGCTCGGCGACGCGGTCGGCGCCCAGCTGCCGCCGGCGATCGGCGTTACCTTCCGCTGGCCGGACACGCTGCTGGTCAACGGCGCCGTTGCGGGCGGCATCCGACTTGCCGCCGCAGCAACCCGGAACCGTGCCGAAATCCCGGACTGGCAGGTGCTTGGCATTTCGGTGGCCATCTACGGCGACAGGGCGGACCCGTCGCCCGGCCGGCAACCGGAGGTCACCACGCTCTACGACGAGGGCGCGGTGGACCTCACCACGGTATCGCTGGCGGAAAGCCTGTCCCGGCACCTGCTGGCCTGGATCCATCGCTGGCAGGAGGACGGCTTCGCGCCGGTCTCGGATTCCTGGCTGTCCCGCGCCGAGGGGTACCGCGAGGAGATCGACTGGACGTTGCCGGACGGCCGGGTGTCGGGCCGGTTCATCGGCCTGGACGACGGGGGCGGCGCGCTGCTGGCCGGGTCGAGCGGATCGCCGTCGGACTTCCGAGCCCTCGCCCTTGGCCCCGCCCTCGCCCGGCCGGGCTGGACGCTCTAGGTCCGTCATGCGGTTCCCGAAGACCATCCAGCTCGACCTGTCCGATTGGCAGGTGTTCGAGCGAGCCGCGGAGCCCGGCGAGCTTGCAGTGTCGGGCGCCTTCGCGTTCGCCGGGTTGGATCCAGACGCCCTGTCCGGCAAGGTGGCCCAGGCCTTTCGGAACGGATTTCTCGGCCTCGACAGCTTCGGACGCTCGACCCTTGCGGTGGTCGGCGAGATCGACCAGCCCGCCTATGACGGCGTCGTCGCGCGTCTCGCCGAGCATTTCGTCGCCGAGTACGGTGCCCCCGACCTGGCCGCCGCCCGGCTCGCCGCGGAAGATGAGGCGGCCTTTGCCGCCGGCCTGTGCGAACATCCGGTCGGCACGCTGATTGCGGTGGAGCGGTCGTTCGGACCCGACGGCATCGTCGAGCGGTTCCGCGCCATCGATCGTGGTCATGGCGACCACGCGAAGATCTGGGAGATCGTCGCCGATGGCGAATCCTGATTTCTGGCTGACATCCGGCTTCCACCTGCTCGAGCGGGAAGCCGAGGGCCGCCTGCGCGTCACCGACGACTACCTGCGCGCCTATATACGGCGTCCGGAACTGTCTCCGGTGGAAGAGTCCTGCGATGCCGAGCGACGGCTCCACTCCGCCCTGCTGGACGATCCGCGGCGCCCGGTCACGCCGTCCGAGCTTGCCGCGCTGGCGGACCCCGACGCCGCCGAGAACTTCCGGGTGCTTCTGGACCTGCGGGAGCGTCTGCTGGCCGCCAGCACCTTGGAGGGCTGCTACAGCGGGCTGTTCGGTCCGTCCGGCAACCCGCTGCCGCCGCTGTTCGTCGACCAGATGGCGCATGCGATCCTGCGCAACATCCTGGACGGCGTGACCGATCCGATCCGTCTGCGGGCGGCCGAACCGCTGTTCCGCACTCAGAAGGTCAGCATCCAGGAAGGCGCGATATTGCTGGCCGATGACGAGATCGTCGAGATGCGGGCCACGCTGGGAGAAACCTCTCCGGCCAATCTGATCGCAGAGGGCAAGCCGCCGCAGCGGTCCGTCGAGCTCGACGTGATCTCGAGCGAGAACGCCCAGCTCTATTGGGACCGCAGCGACCGGTTCGACATGGTGCTGGATATCGGGTTCGCCCGCGCCGGTCTCGATGCGCTGTGCCGCGTGCTCGAGGCCTGGGTCCACCACCTGCTGGGCGTCTCGGTGACGATACAGCCCGTGGAATCGATCGAGGACGAGGCCTGGTCCTGGCATGTCGGATTGGATGCGGAGGCGAGCGCCATCCTCAACGACCTGTATGACGGCCGGTCGCTTGAGCCGGAACGGCAATCCCGGATCCTGGCCCTGTTCCGGCTGCGTTTCGCCGATCCCGCCCAGATGCTGGCGAGGCTTGCCGGAAAGCCGGTATATCTGGCCGCTGCGATGACCGAGGATGGCCGATTGCGCCTGAAACCCCAGAACCTGCTGGTCAACCTGCCGCTGGCCAAGGCGGCCTGATCAAACCAAGGGAGAGCGAAGGATGGATGAAGACGCCTTCAACATGAGCATCCGCAAGTTCCTGAAGAAGGTCGGCGTGACCTCGCAGCGGGAAATCGAACAGGCGGTGCGCGACGCCGTGGAGTCCGGCGCCCTGGCCGGCTCCGAAACGCTGAAGGCCAAGGTGGCCCTCACGATCGACGGCGTGGATCTCGACGTCGTGATCGACGGAGACATAGAGCTCACGTGAGCCCTCGGCCCGGCCCCTCCTCCCGGCTCGACGGGCCGGCGGCGCGGTTCGCGGCCCTCGGCGTCGCCGCCCTGGCGGCGCTCGCCCTGGTCTATATCCATCGCGACGATCTGTTTCCGCCGGACGCCGCGTCTTCCGGCGCGGCACTCGATCCGATCGCTGCGTGCGTTGCCGAACGGTCTGCCGAGATCGACGGCATGGTGGCGGAGGGACTCGTCGACGAGGCGCGCGCGACGCTGTTCAAATCCCGGGCGGCGGCGCTGTGCCAGAGCACGGTCGGTGGCGGCAACAGCGCCCCGCCATTGCCCGGCCAGTAGACCGACGTCTCACGCAATCGTCGGGCTCAGCTCACCGCACTGCCCGGCGCCGCATGGTGCAGATGCACCGTCTGGGTCGGATAGGCGAAGCCCACGCCCAGGGCTTCGAAGCGCTTGAAGATCTCCAGATTGATCGACTGCTGGATGTCCATGAAGCGGTTGTAGTCCGGGTCCAGCACCCAATAGACGATCTCGAAGATCAACGCGAAATCCCCATAGGCCTTGAAATGCGCCCGGTCGAACCGGACCGCCTCGCGCGCTTCGACGATCTCTTTCAGCAGGGCCGGCAGCTGTTCGACCTTGTCCGCCGGGGTCTCATAGGTGACGCCGATCGAGAACACCACCCGCCGCTCGTTCATGCGCTTGTAGTTGTGCACCCGCGAGCCCAGCAGGTCGGCATTGGCGACGACGAGCTGCTCGCCGGTCAGGCTGCGGATGCGGGTGGTCTTGATGCCGATGCGCTCCACCGTGCCCATTTTGTCTCCGACGATGATGAAGTCGCCGACCTCGAAGGGCTTGTCGAGGATGATCGCCAGCGAGGCGAACAGGTCGCCGAGGATGTTCTGCGCCGCCAGCGCCACCGCGATGCCGCCGATGCCGAGCCCCGCGACCAGCGCCGTCACGTCGATGCCGAGATTGCTGAACATCAGCAGCAGCGCCACCGACCAGACCGCGACCCGGCCGACGAAGCGGATCAGCGACACCGCGTTGCGGGCGCTGGCCGCCGCGGCGTCGGTCTGCCTGATGCGCCATTCGGTGATCACCGAGACCAGGTGGTCGGCCCACAGCGCCGCCTGCAGGAAGGCGACGATCACGAAGGTCCAGCCAAGCGCAGCTTCGACAGGGGTTGGCAGGGTCAGCAGCGTGGTCCCGGCGTAGACACCCACCACGAACAGAAACAGGCGCCCGGTCCGCCGGGTGATCTGCAGCACCGCCGCTTGCCAGCTGTCGGGGCCGGCCGCCTGCGCGGCCCTCGACAGGCGCCGGGTGGCGAATCCCTTGGCCGCCGGCAGGATCAGCCAGACGGCGATGGAGAGCGCTACCGCCGAAAGCCAGGCGGAGATCGGATTGCCGAAATAGTCGCCCTGGAGGGCTTCAGGAATCATGGCGTCCATTGCGGGGTCGGCATGGATTGAGCGGTTCGGATTGGGCGCATCCGGTCGGAATTCGCGTATTCGACCACCCGCCCACCCGCCAGACAAGCTCCGACTTCACTCCGTCGAGGTCGGCCGTGAATCGCGAGGTGCCGGCTCATGACATCGCCATGCCGGGCATACTTGATAAACGGGTCGGGCGTCTGGTGCGGCCTCCCGGCGATCGTCCGACCCGGCCTGGACCGGCGCCCGTTCCTAGGCCGGTTCGAACTCGACGGTGAAATGCTGCGGAAACGGAGTGCCGCCGGTGTCGATCTCGCCTTCGCTCCCCGCAGCCCGCCGCAGATTGCCGCGCTGCAGAAGCGGCTTCAGAATCGCCGGTATGACCGCCTTGTTGATCGCGTCACCGAAGCAGGTGTGCATGCCGTACCCCCAGTGGATGTAGGTCTCCCAATGGCGGTCGGTGCGGAAGGCACCGGGGCTGGCAATCGCCGCGCGGTCGAACATGGCGGAGAGATTGGCGGCGAACACCATCTGTCCCTTCTTCACCGTCATGGCGCGCAGGGTCGACGGCGCCACCACCGCGTCCCGCGTCGCCCGGCGATAGATGACCGGATTGTGCGGATTGAAGCGCAGCGACTCCCAGACCGCCTGCGCCATGCGCGCATCATCGCCGGAGCGGGCGGCCGATTGCGCCTCGGCCAGGACCCCGGGGCGGCGCAACAATTCGTCCAGCGCCAGACAGCTTGCCTTCGAGATGGTCGGAATCGCCCCGATCAGCAGCCCGAGGAGGTTGTTGCGAATGCCGATGTCGCCCATACCCGGGGCGCCGCCCGCCTGGAGCGCGAGGCACCGGTTCAGCACATCGTCGGCATCCGTCGGATTGGCCTTGCGCGCCGCGATCGCGGCATCGAGATAGTCGCGCAGCGCCGTGGCGTCCTTCATCGATTTCGCTTCGAGCTCGGGATCGGCCCCCAGATCGCCGAACAGGTACCAGAACAGCGTCGTCGTCCAGCCCTGCATGGCATTGGCCGAAGGTCCGCCGGTGCCGAAATAGGTGGCGGTCATGTCCCAGGGCACCTGCAGGGTCAGACCCGGCGGCAGGTCAAGTCGGCCCTTGCTCTGTGCCACCAGCGCTTCCGACAGAGCGGTGGCGCGAGGCAGAACGATCCCGTCGACATCGGACCGCCTGGCCGCCAGGCGCATGTTGGATACGTCGCGCTGGTAGTCCCAGCCCGGCTGCATTCCGAGGAAGAAGTTGTCGCCATCGGTCAGCTTGCGCATTCGCGGGCCGTATACGACCTCGAAGTCGGCGTCCCGCGACAGGACATCCAGCACATCCTCGCGTCGGGTGACGACCGCCGTGCCGGTGTTCTCGTAGGATTTCACCACCACGCGCGAGAGCGAGATGTTCGGCACCCAGGCGCGCAGGATCGAGAAGACCACCCGCTGCGTCGCATTGGCGGTCAGCTTGGCGAGCAGACGCTCCTTCAGGCTGCCCGCACCCATCAGCGCCGAGAGACCGATGCCGATGACACGGACCACCCCCCAGAGGCCCTCGATCTTGATGACGACGAACCGCCAGGGGGCGACCACGAGGTTCTTCACAAACGACATCATTGCGCGGCTCCTGCCGACCGGTCAGATCAGGTCGGGTCGATGACGCCCATGGCGAGCATGCGCAGCGCCGTCAGCGAGGGGATGAAGAAATAGTCGCCGCCGCGGGTCTCCACGAAGGTCTTCAGCGTGCTCATCACATAGGGCGGCTTGCCGGTCTTCGGGTCGGAGGGGATCACGTGGCGCTTGTGATGGGTGTGGTTGCCCAGCAGCGGGCAGGTGCTGTTGCCGACATTGAAATCCAGCCCGTATTGGATCCATTGCTGCTGCACGAATTCGAACTGCCGGAAGATGCTGGCGCCGACCACCATGAAGGCGACGCCCTGCTCGGTATCGTCGGTCCCCTCGCCCAGGGGCGTGGTTCCGTAAGGCAGGCCCCGGCGCAGGATCCGGCGGCGTTTGTTGAGCTGGGTCGTGGCGTCCTTGTTGTCGGCGTCGGGCTTGTTCAGCGGGTCGAGATAGTCGCGCGTGTTGGTGCGCCGCAGATGGGATGTGGCCGGGCATTTGTAGCCATGCATGTCATCCCCGTAGCGGAAATCCGACGGCTCCGGCGACTTGAAGTACTGGTCATAGGCCTGCGCGGCCGCCACCGGGTCCGGATTGTCGAAGCCGCGCTCCTTCTTGAAGGCGCGCCACTCGCCATAGGTCGGCACTCGGGACAGCGGCACGCCGTCCGGCCAGCGCCCGACCATCTTGGCGGTCAACGTATCGACGGCCTCGTCCTTGGGCACCCCCATGACCGAGGCATAGGTCTCCGCCTCCTGGTCGAGCACCTCGCGGAAGGTGCCGACATTCTCATGCAGCTTGCGGTAGACCAGGAATGTCCCGTTATGAGTGAAGTTCACGGGCTTGGCCGTGGGCGGGAGCTCCTGGCTTTCGTCCGGATGCCCGAGGATGAACTCGCCCGTCGCCAGCGGCTCCCAGCCGGTCTTCCGGTCCATCCACTTGCCGCGGCCGATCACCGCCGTCTCCATGATCCGATCCGGATATTGCCCGTCGAAGACCGGGTCGCCAATTCCATCCGTGAGCCCGAAGTGCTCCTTTCGGGTGGGAAGCTTGATGCCGTTGTCGAGTGTCGCGAAGACGGCCGACGCGGCCTGGAATTCCTCGGTTCCGGACCGGCCATTGGTCTGCAGGATCCGGACCTTGCCCTTCAGCTTCCCATTGCACAGATCGCGCAGCCATTGGGTCTGCTCCTCCAAGGCGTCGACCGGCTCGTCCGTCCCCTGGGTCTTGAGCTGGGCGTTCATCGAGATCCAGATGTGAACGTCCTCGCCCTTGCCGGCCCGGTTGTCCTGCCAGATCCGATCCCAATGGTCGCACCAGCTCGTGTCCTCGGCCTCGATCTTGCTGCTGTCCCGGTCTCCCAGCAGCTGGGCGCGCGCCTTCATCCCGTCGACGAACTCTTCCGGCATGCCCTTGAGCGTGCGGGTCGAAATGGCGAGCTGCAGCAGGCCGATGAACGTGAACCCGATGTTCAAGGTCACCGGCGGCTTCGACCCCTTGGGCCAGCGGGCCGCGGTCGTGACCCTGGCGCGAATCTCGTCGATGAAGTCGCGGCCGCTCTGAGGATCCTCGATATGAAGGAAGAAATACCGGGCGAAGGGGAAACTGTAGCGACCGTAGGCGCGGATCACATTGCCCTGGATGTCGTCCAGGTTGAGTTCCCGTGTCATGACCTGAGCCCCCGTTATTGCTTGATGACCGCGTCGGGGCGGTCGATCGAGATCACGCCGGGCGCCTGGCTCGGAGCCATCTTGTCCTCGGGTTTGTGGGTCTTCAGGAACGCCCCGAAATCCTTGTGGAGCTCCGCGTCGCTCTTGCCCTGCGCGGCGATGGCGAACTCCGAAAAGGTCTGCTGCAGATAGAGGGACTTCAGGACCGAAGGCAGGTCCGCATACTCGCCTGGCGGCATCGGCAGATTACCGATCTTCAGGGCGTACCGGTAGGCAAGCCAGATCCCCACCAGCGTGGCCACCAATCCTCCCAGCAGCGTCCACCAGGACGTCCAGCCCAACAGCTTGCTCAACATGGGAATCTCGAAGAAACCGACGATGCTGAGTACCACGACCAGGAGCGGGATCCCCACAAGCGCCACGATTCTTGGAATCGACAACTTGTTCAGCTTCGGCGGCCGCAGCCAGTAATCATTGAAGGGCATCGTGGTCTCGACCTGGCAGCGCCGGATGTAGTCGGCGAAGCCGTCGGCATCCTTGACCCCTTCGAAACCCGTGCAGTTGTCGTAGATCTCGCAGAGCTCGCTGCGCATCGTCTCCCACAAGCGGCGGGCAAAGGCATCGCGGACCTGGTCCTGCTCGGCCTCCGTCAATGTGGCGGGCAGGGGCGCGCCATCCTCCATGACGGCATCGAAATCGGCCACGAATATGAGATAGGCACAATTCAGCCGGTCGACCTTCTGAGGGACGATCGGGTCCTTGCCGAACAGGGCCGTCGCGATCGCATCCTTGGGATTGCGGCCGTTGTAGACCGCATCGTCCAGCACCATGAAGCGACAGAGATGGGTCCGCCGGTTCTTGGCGAACGGGCTGTTGATGCCGATCCTCTCGGTCGCCGGCGACTGCAGCGCGGTGGGCAGGATCGACAGGAGCGTCCGCACCCTCTGTTCATGGGAAACCGGGACTCCCCGATCGTCCTTCTCGGTGCCGGTCTTGATCGGCGCCAGCGTGGTCAGGAAGTAATGGCCGGTGTCGAGATTGGGCATCCGAGAGTCTCCAGCAATGTCCGACCGGCAATCAGCCGTCGGCCCGGGCGGCGAACAGGCCCTTGTCCGCATCCTTGACGAACGGTTCGCGATTGATGTCGGCGTTTTCGGTGTCGAGGCTGGCGACCGGCCCGTATCCGGGCTCTCCCAGGCAGCCCTGCATCTTCAGCAGGGCATCCCGGTAGGACTTGGCGAAGTCTCGCGGGGATTCGCTGGCATGCCGCGCCGCCAGATCCTTCAGCGTGTCGTAGACACGCATGGCGCATTTGACGTCGCGCTGCGCCGAACCGGGCGTGGCGTTGTAGTAGTAGTCGGTATAGATCTGGTTGTAGGTGATGTACCGCTTGAACGGGGTCACCGGAATCGAGGTGGGATACTTGGTCGCGGTGTACCAGAACAGGTTGAGCCCGTTCGGAATGCCGTCCGAGAAGGCGTCGATATACTGATCCCAGGTCCCGTTGAAGTTGGAACAGAAGATCATGTAGTCGTTCTGCAGGGTCTGCTTGCCCTGCCCCAGATCCGGCCATTGGTCGCGCTTGACCAGGACCCATCGGGCGAAGTGGATCAGCGACAAGCCGAGCAGGCCGCTCAGGTTCTCCGGCAGTCCGCGCGACACCATGAAGATGAGCCGGTTGAGCCATGTGCACATCGGCCTGCTCGGCGTGATGACATTCATCGCGTAGGCCTTCCCGGCGATATTCGACATGCAGATCTCCGGCGTCTGGTGGATCAGGAGCGGCGAACACCAACCAAAAGTAGAAACCGCGACCGCTGCGGCTTCTCGGTCCTAGGGTCCGGATCCGGTCGCCCGGACCCGATACTCACATGTCAATTGCGGAGGGTCGGCATGGGGCCGGACCGCCGCGAGAAGGATATCGGCCCGTCAGGCCCGAAGAGCCGGGCCGGCGGTTCCGCGCCACCCGGCAGAAGCGTCGCGGCCGGCCGTGCCAATGCAAGATCTGTATCGAATCGATCGGGTCACACGTGATGGTTGCCTAACAGCTTGCGATCACAAAGGCATCACAAATCGCGACGGACGGATTGGGAGAGCAGGCACGGGGGCGACATCGCACCGGATCAGGACTCACCGGACGACTCGGCCTCTCCGGCCGCCCGTTCCGCCTTCAGCTTCGCGCGCGCCTCCTCGATGTCCGCCTCGCGTTCGCGCAAATCGTCGTCGGTGGTGCGGGGCAGCGGACGGGGCGCGCCGGCGAAGGGGTCGGTCGGATCGTTGAATTGATCGATCACACGGCAGTCTTCGCACATCTTGATGCGGTCGATGGTCCGGCGGTCCCGGAACATGGAGTGCTTCTCGGCGAGCTGTGCGTGAATGCGTTCGATCGATGAGCGCGTGCCGAACGGCTTGCCGCAGCGGATGCATTCGAACGGCTCCTCCTCCTTGACCACGACCACCTGCTTGGCTTCTGGGGCGAAGCTGATGCGCGGCTCGAGCGCGATCACCTTCTCCGGACAGGTGACGCGGCAGAGTCCGCACTGCACGCAGGCATCCTCCACGAAACCGAGCTGGGGTCGGTCCGGATTGTCGCGCAGCGCGCCGGTCGGACAGGCACCGACGCAGGCGAGGCAGAGGGTGCAGCCCTCGGTGTCGATCTGGAGCGTTCCGAAGGGCGCCCCGGCGGCCAACGCGACATGGTCGACGGGGGTTGGCGCCTGGCCGTGCAGATGGTCGAGAGCGAGCCGCGTCACCGTGCGCTTCTCGCCCAGCGGCAGGAAACGGCTCGCGGGCGCGGCCGAGCGCTCTTCCAGCCCGTAGAGCGCGGCCTCGAGAGCCTCCGGATCGGACTCGACCACCACCGTCACCCGTCCGCCGCCATAGCCGAGCCCGTCAAGGACCGCCTCGGCGAGTCCCACCTGGGCGGCGAGCCCGTCCAGTTCCCCCTGCTTCTCCGGCCCGGCAAGCAGCAGCACCCGGGTGGCACCGTAGGCGAAGGCGGCGGCGAGGAAATCGATGCCGATCTGGGTGGTCTCGTTGACCGCGAAGGGCAGCACCCGGGCCGGCAGGCCGCGACCGAACCTGGCGGCGGCGGCGATCAGGTCGTCGCCATGGCGCGGATCGTGGACCAGCAGCACCGGCGCGGTGCCGCCGGCGTCGTGATAGGCCGCCAGCAGTGTGCGAAGCCGTTCCAGGAGCGTGGCAGCCGGCGGCATGTCGTAGCGCGCCGCGCCGGTCGGGCAGACGCTGGAACAGGCGCCGCATCCACCACACAGATGCGGATCGATCGTGACGGTTTCGCCGTCCGGGCGGATCGCCGAGGCCGGACACACGTCCAGGCAGCGGGTGCAGCCGGTGAGCTTGCTGCGGGAATGGGCGCAGAGCGCCGCATCGAAGGCGACGTAGCGCGGCTTCTCGAACTCGCCCACCAGGTCGGCCAGCTCGAACAGCGCCCGCTGGACCGCCGCCGGGTCGCCGGGATCGGGCCGGAGATAGCCGTCACGCTTCTCCGGCGCCGGCACCAGCGCCGGGTCGCCGGTCAGATCGAGGATCAGGTCGCAGCGCGACGACGCCCCGTCCCGCGACGCCTCGAAGGCGAGGAACCCGCGTGCCGACACGACCGCCGGCGCGTAGTCGTCGACGATCACCTCGAAGGCGCCGAGATGGCCGCCGACCGCCGCGATGCGGCCCCGGAACACCGGGACGTCCATGACCCGCGGCGGCACGACGTCGCCGGGCTCCTTCAGCACCACCGTCACGTCGAGGCGGCCGGACAGTTGCCGGGCCGCGTCGATGGCTCTTTCATCCCGGCCATAGACCAGGCACAGCCCCTCGGACGTCATCGCGACCGAGGGCGTGGCCGGCACGTCCAGCGCCGCCTCCGCCAGCAGGGCGGCGATCTTCGGCGTGGTGGCCGATGCCTCCTCCGACCAGCCGGCGCGCTCGCGGATATTGGTGTAGCGGACCGGGGTCTCGGCACCCATCTCCTCGAGCGTCTCGTCGAACAGCGGCGCTTCCTGGGTACAGCCGACGAGCATTGGGGCCCCGTCGCCGGCCGCCGCGCGGAAGCTGTCGAGCTGAGAGCGGCACAGCTGGGTATGGATCCCCGGCGGCGCGCTCAAGCCGAGCGCCCGCGTCAACGCCGCAGCGTCGAGCGGCATGGTCCGCTCGCAATCGCAGATCAGGCAGGTCTTGCCGTTGACCTTGTCGTCCGGCATCTCGGCGGTCCTCCCCGCGGGACGAACCCGCAAACGTTTTGGAGATTAGAGCACAACCGGCCCGGTCGCCGAAAATGAATGACTCACGAGGGCGCCCGCCGCGGGACAAGCGCCAGGGCGAATAGGAATCCGACATACTGGGCCAGCAGCAGATGCAGCGGGTGGCCGATCGGTGGCAGGGCCTCGATGGATTTGACCGCGAACAGGACGGCCCATAGCACCCCCGTGGCAATCATGAAGGGCAGGAACCTGCGGCCGGCGCTGACCAGCGCAAACCCGGCCAGCAGCACGATGACGCCTTCCATCTGCCGCTGCGGCGGGAACGCCAGCAGGCAATTGCCAGCCACGACCGGCGCCAGCAGGGCGATGGTGTCGATCGCGCGGACCCGCTTCATGGTCCGTTCCATCACCCCGGGCACGAGCGCGACGGCGAGGATTCCGGCGCTGATGATAAGGCCGGGGACCATACAGTCCGAACCGCGATCCACGGTGTAGCCCACGGCGCCGATAAGATTGACGACGACAAAGATGATGCACCATTGCCGTGCCCGGACCAGCCGCGCATCCAGGGGCGAGGATCGGTGGCGGACCGCCCGACTCCAGTAGTCGACCGTTTGTCGATCGACGTAACTGTTGACCGTGGTGGCATGCAGTCCGCGCAGCTCCGCCAACAACGCGACCATGATCTCGAGAATCTCCTGCGACCTCCGCAACACCGAAAACAGGAGAGGTCTGGGACGCCCCAGGAGCAGCGCGACGACCAGCGGAGCGCGACTGAAGGGCAGCTTGATCGGCCAACGCCGTGCATACCGCCTGAGATCCCTCATATGGTCGGCGGTTTCGACCACGAGCAGGACCTCGGCTGCCAGCCAGCCATGCGCTCCAGAGAGCTTGCCGAGATCCTGGCGATAACCGAACGCGTCCACGACCCGGTGGGCAAAGGCCTCCGGAAGAGTGTTGAGATCGATCCGCTCAAGCACGAGCCGCTCGAATTCCGCCAGCGTGTCAATATTCACCAGCAGCGGGTCGTTCAGCGCCGCATTGAACGCATCGATTGCCGAGCGCTCGTCGCCGGCCTTCAGGCTGTCAACGATCGGCGCGACCAGCGCCATGCTCTCCGGCGGCGGGCGATCCGTTGCCGCATCGTCCCTGCCCGATCGCATCGGAGCCGGATCGGCATCCTGATCAGGCGCGGCCTGCGGTTCGGGCGGCCCGACCTCCGACAGGTGCGCCGGTGGGAACCGGCAGTGCGCCAGGGCTCGCTCGTACGCTTCGCGGAGCCGCTGGAAGCCGACCGGATCGTCCTCCGGATTGGTCGTCTTCAGGCGGCGCGCATAGGCCCGCCGGATATCGGCGGTCTCCCGCGTCGGTTCGATTCCCAGTTCGCGCCAGAACGACGGTATGTCCGCGGCCATCCCGTGAGTTCCGGCTAGGTATCGAGCCGATCGAGAATGGCCGTCAGCCTCTCTCGCGCCCTGTTCACATCGTCGACGTCCTGGCCGTCCATGACGTGCTCGAAGTTGACAATTTCCGCCCCGATCCCCTGGCGGGTCTCGCCCAGATGCTCTTCGTACAGCCGCTCTGCACGGGCCAGCAGAACCCGGTTCTCCTCTCGGTCGCGAGGATGGATTTTCAGCTTCGACAGCGCCCGAAGCCGTTTCTCGATCTCCTTCTCGGTCATCAGGCCGGGGTTCTGGGCAATCACCATGCGCTTGCGAACTTGGGTGCTGACGACCGTCGCCTCGACCTCCAGCACGCCGTTGATGTCATAGGTGAACCGCACATCCACCTGCTCCTCGCCGGCAGGTGCGCTGGGCACATCAAGAGACACCTGGCCCAGATGGATGTTGTCCGACACGTTCCTGCTCTCGCCTTGGAAGATGCGCACGGTCACGGCGGGCTGGAAATCGCCGACCGTGTACAGCCGCTCCACCCGGCTGACCGGCACCGTCACGTTGCGTTCGATAATCGGCAAGTAGATGCCGCCTCGCGTTGCGCCGCGGCCGAGCGGCTCGACGACCTCGACCCCGAGCGAATAAGGGCAGACATCGGTAACGATGACATCCTTCAGCTCTGCGTCGCGCATCTTGAGACCGGCCTGGATCGCAGCACCGAGGGCCACCACCTCGTCCGGATCGATATGGATCGTCGGCATGCGGCCAAACATGCGCGCCACCAGCTTGCGGACGACTGGCATGCGTGTGGCGCCGCCGACCAGGACGACCTCATCCAGGTCGCCGGGCACAAGCCCGGCATCGCGCAGGCCGCGCTTCACCGGGTTCGTCAGACGGTCGAGCAGCGGTTGGACGAGAGCCGCGAAGCCCGCTTCATCGAGCGACCAGCTGTGCTCCTGCTCGCCCAGCCGCACCTTCATGGTCGCGGATTTGTCCTTGGTGATCGCCCGCTTCGCCCGCTCCCCCTCCTTCTTCAGGGCGGCCAGCGCCGTGCCGTTCCATTGGCTGCGATCTGTCGCCGCTCGGCCACCGGCATTGGCCAGGAACGCGGTCACCAGGGCATCGACGAAATCCTCGCCGCCCAGGAAGTTGTCGCCGCCGCTTGCCTTCACCTCCATGACACCCTCGAAGAGCTCAAGGATGGAGACATCGAAGGTGCCACCGCCAAGATCGAAGACCAGGAACTTGCTTTCCAGGTCCCGCCGGTGAAGCCCGTAGGCAAGCGCAGCCGCCGTGGGTTCGTTGATAAGGCGCGAGACCTCGAGGCCGGCCAGGGCTCCCGCGGTGCGGGTCGCCTGTCGTTGGCTGTCGTTGAAATAGGCCGGCACCGAGATCACGGCTTCCCCGATCTCGTGCCCCAGCCACGCCTCCGCATCGGCCTTCAGCGACTTCAGCACCAGCGCGGACAGTTCCTCGGGGCGAAGCCGGAGCCTTCGACCGAGCGTGACCTCCCGGCGGGTGCCCATATGGCGCTTGAACGCGGCCGTCGTGAGCTCCGGATGGGTGCGCAGCCGCTCTTGGGCCGCCATGCCGACCAGCACCTCTCCCGACCCGTCGACCCCGACGACCGACGGGGTCATCCGGTGCCCCAGAGCGTTGGGAATGATGTGCGCCTCGCCATCCCGCCAGACGCTGACGAGGCTGTTGGTGGTGCCCAGATCGATGCCGACAATCATGCCAATAGTATATCCGAGCAGCCGGCTCGCTTGTCAGCCTCTGCCTGAGTTTGTCATCCTTGCATCGAACTACAGAGGCACCGCACCAACATGAGTGCGACGGAACGCATGGTCACCATGCCGGTCGGCGTGATCGTCGAGCGGCGGGAGATCGACAATCCCTGGCAGAAATGGCGCTGGCGGCCGGTGGCGGTCCTGACCGGCGAAGCGCCTGCCGCGGCGGGAACGGCCCTGGAGCACGGGCCCGGCTTCGCCCGGTTCTTCGGCGGCACGCTGGCACTGGAGCTGCACCGCAAGGAGACCGAGGCCTACAAGCGAAACCTGAGCAACGCGCCGCCGTCCCTCTATGTGGCGCTGCGCGACGACAGTGCCTGCCCGGGCGAGCTGGCTTATCGCCCGG
>JAAUYH010106295.1_pt1 | contig 15359 bp, 13 predicted proteins | sample 7278061 | NCBI WGS metagenome assembly JAAUYH01 (sample SAMN14350203, study PRJNA611818) | marine sediment metagenome | isolation source: surface marine sediment (0.6m) | place: French Polynesia: Moorea | collected 2018-08
GGCAACGCCGCGTGCAGCCGTGTCATCGAGGAGACGCGACTGCTCGAAACGCTCGAGATCATAGGTGCGAATCGCGTCGTCATCGGTCACACGCCGACCCCGACACGCCGAATCCTGAGCAGGCTCGACGGCGCCATCATCGAAGTCGATACCGGCATGAATCGCCAGTCATACGGCGGCACGGGCAATGCGTTGCTGCTCGAAGCAGGGCGCTTAAGCGCGATTAACGAAGTCGGTGCCGAGGCTTACGCGGTCGAGGCGCATCCCAGGCAGGTTGGTACCCGGCCCGGCGGCTTCCTGAGTCTCGACGACACGCTCGACCTGCTTGCGACGGGAGAGGTCGTCGAAGAAATCACCGACGAGCAGGGCCGACAGATTGTCAGGTTGCAGAAAAGTGATCGCAGTATCGAGGCGGTTTTCTCGCCACGCTCGGCCCGTGGTTTCTACCCGGAACTCGCCGCGTTCGCGCTCGACCAGTTGCTCGAGCTCGACATGGTGCCGGCGACGGTGCGCCGCAAACTGGGCCGACGGGACGGCACGCTGCAGTTCCTGGTGCCCGGTACGTTGAACGAGGAACAACGATCGGCGTCCGGCCGTGGCAGCGGCGCGCAGTGCCCGTTGCCCGATCAGTGGGACGCCATGTACGTGTTCGACAGCCTGATTCACAATGAGGCCAGGACCCGCGACCGCATGCTCTACGATCCGGAGGGTGGCTGGGACCTGGTGTTGATCGGACACAGTCGCAGCTTTTCCACGAAGAAGGGTGTGCCGGATTATCTGTCCGGGATCGAACTCAATCTGACTGACAGCTGGCGCAAGGGGCTGTCCGGCCTGGCCGATGACGTGCTCGATGAGGAACTCGAGGATGCCCTCGACAAGCGAAGGCGCAGGGCGCTGGCGAATCGTCGAGACCTGTTGCTCAGCGGCGACTAGCGCCCAGGCAGCGCCGATCGAACTTGTTGACGAGCCGCTCCGGATTCTTCGCTTGTTTGAAGAAGCCGGCCAGGTAACGTTTCTTCTTTGCTTTGTCTTTCTGCGAGAGCAACGGCAGGGAGTCGATCAGTTGCATGAACTCCGTTTCTTTCTCGATGACTCTGTCGAGCGCTCGCCGCAGTGTGCCGCGATCGGTGCAGTAGCCGCGGTAGCGGCGCTGAGTGACGCTCGACGTGCGTAGACTCGCATCGGGCTTCGCGTATTTCGCGTCAACGAAGCCCGCGAGATCGAAGTCATAGGGCACCACCAGCAGCCTGCCCTCGTCCTGCTCAACGACGATCTCATTATGGCAGCAGACCGTGTCGCCATCGGCGGTCACCAGTGACCAGTCCGTGTTGCCGACCATGAAAGCAAACACGTATACGAGTGCAGCCTGCTCCTGGTCTATCCAGCTGCGCGACAGCGCGCCGAGCCCAGACAGGCGGGTTCCGATGCGCTCCGCCATGTCCTTTTCGGGCTCGAGGAAGAACGTGAACCGGGAGAAGTCGTTCCCTTCGGTATCGACATACGTCATTCGGGCTAGCCGGACCTGCAGGCTGTTGTCCGTCAGCAGGTTGAACATCCGGTACACGGCGTACTCCTCCACGACGTCCGTCTCGGAATGATCGACGTTGCGGCAGTGCGTCACCAGCTTCAGTTTGTCCGCGCCTTCAAAGACACCGCCCGCTCCCTTGAAATTCAGCCTGAGCGGCGGGAAAGCACAGACGCGCAGACGGCTGTTGCCCCGGGCACGGACCTTGATCTCGTAAGTGTTGCCGGCGTGCTCGAGCGTGAAGGGGTATTGCTGTTTCGCCTCTTTATTTTCCACGACCGACGTGAGGGGACCCTCGAGACGAAGTTCAAGCGTGTCCGTGCCGCCAAACAGCGGAGTGCCGCTACCGGCCAGCGAAACCAGCAATGCTGTCATGACCGTCTTCACGATGTAACAAGTGTAGCGCGAACTGGAACTCAGGCCACCCGGGCTGGCAAACTGTCAGCTTTTGCGCCGGTACCCCATTGAACCTCGACGACCTCCAACCCATCCCGGTCTACACCGATGTCGACAAGGCGCGGTTCGAAAACGACATCCAGCCGCTGCACAGGCCCGCGATCCTCAAGGGTCTCGCGAAGGACTGGCCGATAGTCGCCAAGGCGAAGGACTCCAACCGGACGTTGGCCGACTATATCGAGAGTTTCGAACCGGGGCGTCCGGTCAAGGCGTTCTTCGCCACCCCGGACGTCGAAGGTCGGTATTTCTACAACGACGACTTTAGCGGCTTCAATTTCCGGCAGCGCGAGCTGCCGCTGGCCGAACTGCTTGGCACGCTGCGTCGCCATGAGGACGACGACCGTCCGCCGTCCGTCTATGCCGGCGCGATTCAGCTCACCGGCCGGCTCGAGGCCCTGCGCGATTCCAATCACCACGTGCTGCTCGATGAAGAGATGGAGCAGCTCGTATCGATATGGATCGGCAACCGGGGCAAGACCGCCATCCATTGGGACCTGCCGCAGAATATCGCCTGCGTCGTTGCCGGGCAGCGCCGATTTACGCTGTTCCCGCCGGAGCAGCTGCCGAATCTCTACATCGGGCCTCTGGACGTTACGCTCGCCGGCCAACCAGTGAGCCTGGTCGATCTCAACGATCCGGACCTGGATAAATTTCCGAAGTTCAGCGACGCGCTGGAGGCCGCGCAGACCGCCGTCATGGAGCCGGGCGACGCGATCTACGTGCCGAGCATGTGGTTCCATCACGTCCAGAACATGAGCGCACTCGGGGTGCTGATCAACTTCTGGTGGCGCGACGCCGCGCCGCACATGTTCACGCCGCTGTTCACGATGTTCCATGCGCTACTGTCCATCCGGGACCTGCCATCAGACGAGCGCGAGCACTGGCGACGGATGTTCGATCACTACATCTTCCGTGAGGATCATGACCCGATGCCGCACGTGCCCGAGCACGCGCGAGGCGTCTTCCGGGACATGACGCCCGAGCGGGTCGTTGCTCTGCGAAACTTCCTCGTGCACAGGCTTGGCGGCGAACTTCGTCGCGACAAATGAACGACGACGAGTTCTACCAGGCCGAGGCGCAGCCCTGGCGACGGGAGTTGCCCCGGTTCTACTACCATACCCACTTCGTCGAGATGCTCGCATTCGTCAAGGCGCACTACACCCACGTGTTCTCCGATCGGGAGCAGGCGTTTTTCGACGATTTCGACGGGCTGCCGTTCGAGGCGCAGTGTCTGTATGTGCGGCTCGTCAATCGAAAAGGCCGGGTCTTTGCCCGCTCGCGCCTACGCTATCCCGAAATCGGCGATTCAGGTCGGTTGCTGGCTGCACTCGATGCCGCCGGCTGGCTGGCGAGGCCCGGTGCCGAACACGTTGATGAGGTCTTGAGTTTCATGACGCGCAGCCAGCTGCTCGACGCGCTGCGGCCGCGCTTTGTGGGCATGAAAACGTCAATGAAGAAGGCCGAGCTGCTCGAGTTTGCGAAGGCTCACGCCACGGCCTCTGAGCTCGTCGAGCTGCTGCCCACCGACGGCGTCTTCATCCAGGGCCGGGAAGCGGTCATCCGGTTTCTGCTGTTTCTGTACTTCGGTCGCATCAGTGATGGCCTGTCACGATTCACGATGCGAGACCTTGGTCTCGTGCGAACCTCGGCGCAGGCTGCCAGCTACGAGCCCCGCTTCCAGGATCGCGCGGAAGCCATGGAGACGTACTTCTACGCCTGCATGCTGGCGGACTTCGGTCGTTTCCCCGAGCGCCTGCAGCAGATGGCGCACGGCGTCGACGAATGGCCCGAACCACAGCAGGGGTATGCGGCCAGTCTGCGAGACAAGCTCGCGTACCGCCTCGGCCGCGCACTGGAGCGGAACAAGGAGACTTACGCTGCGTTGCGGCTGTATCAAAAGGGAGAGAATACGCGCTGCGCAGAGCGGGTCGTTCGCCTTCTGCTGGCGAGCGGGCAACGGGTGGAGGCGGAGCAATTCCTGGAACGTTGCCTGACCGACCCGGCCAGCGATGCCGAGGCCTTGCTCGCGGCTGACCTGTACGCAAGGAAGTTCGGCAAGAAAAGAACGTCCTCCTTGACAGACCTGCTGCGGGCTGCCGACGTTATCGACATTGACGAGGCGCACAGCGGCTCGCCCGAGAACGCGGCCGTTGCCTACTATGAGCAGCGCGGTATCGCAGCTTATCGAGTCGAGAACACGCTGTGGCGAACGTTTTTCGGCCTGCTGTTCTGGGACCTGCTGTTCGGCAAGGCGGCGTCAGGCAGGCACTCGCCGTTCGAGAGCCTGCCGGGTTCCGTGCAGAGCGGCCGCTTCCTGGCCGAGAATCAGGACGCCATCGCAGCACGTCTTGCTCTACTGAATAAGCCCGCGGCGCTCAAGCAGGCGCTCCTAAAGACGAGCGTTAGTCACTACGGCACAGCCAACGGCGTGTTCCGCTGGCGCCAGCGGACCCTCGACGCGCTCCATGCAATGATCGACAAGGCGCAGGCCAAAGCCATGCGCCCGATGTTGATGCGTTTCTGCGCAGACTATGACGATGCGCGCAGCGGCTATCCGGACCTGATGCTGATCGATGGAGACACGGTGCGCTTCATTGAAATCAAGACCGACGGCGACAGCGTCCGGCGGAACCAGCTATTGCGCATCGAACAACTGCGTTCGGCGGGCTTCGACGCCGACGTCGTCCAGGTCCGGTGGATACTGGACCCCGAACAGGACTACGTCGTCGTAGACGTAGAGACCACGGGCGGGCGAGGGGAGCAGCATCGCGTCACCGAACTCGGCGCCGTCCGCGTCAGGAACGGGGAGATCGTCGACCGTTACCAGACACTGTTGAATCCGCAGCGCGGGATTCCGGCCAACATTACGCGCCTTACCGGCATCACGCCGGCGATGGTCGCCGATGCGCCGTACTTTTCAGACGTTGCGGATGAGTTCGCGACGTTTCTCGAGGGCGGCATCTTCGTCGCGCACAACGTCGACTTCGACTACCGCTTCATTGCACAGGAATTCGGCCGGCTCGGGCGAACATTCCGCATGCCCAGGTTGTGCACCTGTGCGTCAATGCGAAAGCTCTATCCGGGCCGCAAATCCTACAGCCTGGCGGCGCTGACCAGCGATTTCGGTATCAGGCTGGACAGCCACCACAGGGCCCTGTGCGATGCAGAGGCCGCGGCCGAGTTGTTGCTACTGATTAACGAGAAGCGCCTGGAGCAGCTCAGTCCCGCTGAGAACGCTGTTCCATCTGTCGCTCGAGGCGGTCGATGATATCGCCGAGACCGGGCCGCGTTGCTCGCAGCTCCCCGATACTCAAGCCTGACAGCTCGTAAGGAAGAACCAGCCAGTCGTGGGTCTTGTGCATGTAGTAGTCGGGCGCACGTAGCGTCCGGTCAGTCTCGCGGAACCAGACTGACGCGGTTCGGATGTCACCGGGCAGGTTCCGCCGCGTCTTCCTCGACAGTTGCTGTATCACCGCCGCGACGCTGGACCCGGTGCTGTAGACGTCGTCGACGATCAGCATCTTGTGCCGGGAGGAGACGTTGTCGATCAGGTACTCGAGGCCGTGCACGCGGATTTCGTCGGCGCGGTCAACCATGTCGGCGTAACTCGCCGCGCCGCGGTATGACGTCCGCACGGCGATATGATCGGTCGGGATGCCGAATTGCTCGAGACCTTCCTGCACGGCGATACCCACCGCGCTGCCTCCGCGCCAGAGTCCGACGAGAAAGTCCGGCCGGAAGCCATCTTCGGCGATTGTTGCGGCCAGCCTGAAAGAGTCGGTCAGCAGATCGTCGGCGGCGATGAAAGTCTTTTCCATGGGCTGGTCAGCAAGGCTAGAATGGCGAGCGCCGCATTATAAGCCCAGACGGATACCCATGAACAAAAACATCTTCACCGCGCAGGATCTCCTCGAAGACTCGTTTCGCTTGGGGCTGGAAGTGCTGGAGAGCGGGTTCGAGCCAACGATGATCATCGCGATCTGGCGTGGTGGAACGCCCGTTGGCATGGCTGTCCAGGAGATCCTCGCCTACTGTGGCGTCGATGCCGATCACATCGCTATCCGGACATCGTCCTACAGCGGAATCGACAAGCGGGGCGCCGTTGCGGTCCACGGGCTGAACTACGTCATCAAGAAAATCTGTCACGACGACCGCGTACTGATCGTTGACGATGTCTTCGATACCGGTAACACCATCGTCGCCGTTATCGAGGAGATTCGTAAGCGCGCAAGGGACAACGCGCCCGAGGATATTCGCGTCGCGGTCCCGTGGTTCAAGCCCGAACGCAACCAGACCGACATGACACCGGACTTCTTCCTTCGCGAGACCAGTGACTGGCTGGTTTTTCCCCACGAGATCGACGGCGTCACCGTCGAGGAGCTGGAAGCCGCACGACCTGACGTTGCCGACGTTATGGCCCCGGCAATGCGGAAGGCCGCGCCGGTACGGTCGTGAGGCGAATCTGCGTTTACTGCGGCTCCAACCGCGGTGCGCAACTCGCCTACGTCGACGCCGCCGAACGGCTCGCCGCTGTACTCGTCGATAACGACATCGAGCTGGTCTACGGCGGCGCCTCGGCCGGGATCATGGGCGCTATCGCCGACACGGTGCTGGCGCTTGGCGGACGCGTTCATGGTGTCCTGCCGAGGTCGATAACGCACAAGGAACTGGCTCATTCCGGCCTGACCCATTTGCATACCGTCGACACCATGCACGAGCGAAAGGCACTGATGGCCGATCTGTCCGACGGTTTTGTCGCCTTGCCGGGCGGGTTCGGGACGCTCGAGGAGATCATCGAGATCGTTACCTGGGGGCAGCTACAGTTCCACGACAAGCCGTGTGGCCTGTTGAACGTCGACGGTTACTTCGATCACCTGCTCGCGTTCCTGTCTCACGCCGAGCGGGAGGGCTTCATTCGGGCGGAGAATCGGCGCATGTTGATGGCAGACCCGTCAGCCGAGGGCTTGCTACAGCAGTTCAGCGATTATCAACCGCCGTCGGTGACCAAGTGGGTGGACGGCGAGCCCTGAGAAAGCGATTGTCGTCCGCCTCACACTCGGTCCGCAGGACGGATTATGTAAAGCAGAATTCGCACGCGTCGGCGCATCGCCGGCTGAAGCTATGTCCTTGACCAATATGGTCCAAAATGAACGATTGGCCCTTATTTTTAAGGGGTAAGCTGAGAAGCACGTCGCAGCAGCCCGTGTGCGCCGCGTCTAGGATTACGTTCAGTTGACGATTCCTTGCGCCTATGGACCTGAACCTGCCACTTGCTGTTCTTCTGTTCGTAAGCAGTGCCGCCTACGTGGCGCTCGGCATTCGGCTGGTTGTTGCCAGGCGGGAAGTCGGCACACTGCCGCTCGGCGCACTGTTTATCGTCATGGCCTTCTGGGTAGTCGGCGGCGCCGTCGAACTCGTCGCCGACTCCTACTACGTTTTCTCGATAGGGCGCACCGGTCACTTCATCGGCACGGCGCTGCTGCCGCTGGTTGCGCTGGTCTGCTTCCGCGAATACACCGGGTCGAGCACGAGCCTGCACGCGATGATCCTGCTGGCCGTTATCCCCTTCGTCTCCGTGGTGTTCGCGGCCACCAACCAGTACCACGAGTTCATGTGGCTGCCGCCAATGACGAACGCCGCGGGCGAGTTCCTGACGCGACCCGAAACCTGGGGCCGATGGTTCCTGTTCGTACACGCGCCCTACAGCTATGGCCTGATCTCGGTCGCGATCCTGGTATTGATCATCCGCAGCGCGATCGTGCCGCCGGCGCACCGCCGAGGCTTGCTGATCCTCGTGGCGGCCTGCCAGGTACCCCTGTTAACGACGCTCGCCTATGACTTCGGCTACGGCCCCGATACGGTTTCGTTCGTTCCCTTCGCGCTGGCGGCGATGCTGCCGGTCTACGCCTGGTTGATCATCGGCGGTCGCCTGATTGAAATGGCGCCGCTGGCCTACGAGACTGTATTTCAGAACATGGAAGACCCGGTCGTGGTCATCGACGACCAGGAGCGCGTCATCGGTTTGAACCGGGTTGCCGAAGACATGCTGTGTATTCGCGAAGCCGACGCGCTTCGCCTGCCGCTGGCCGATGTGTTCGGCCAGGGTTCGACCGGTGTCTTCGATGCGCTGAATACCGGCAAGCCGCAAAAGATGCTGACCGATACCGGGCGCTTCCTCCACGTGCGTGCGTCGCCGCTAAGTTCGACGAAGAGCAGCGCCAGGGGCGGGCGGGTCCTCATGTTCCGCGACGTCAGCGACGTCGAGCGCGCTCAGAGCGACGTTCGCAAGAGTGAGAAGCTGCTACGCACGCTGATCGATCACTCGGTTAACGGCATCATCCGCCTTCGGTGGATTCGCGGCGACTCCGGCATGCCTTCCTTACGCTGCATATTCGCCAATCCTGCTGCCGCAGAACTGCTCAACGTCGATGCGCAGGAATTGCAGGAATACGAGGCGGAAGAGCTAATCCAGCTGGCGACCAGTGGCATGGACGAGCGGGACCGCAGCGAGGTGCTGAAGCAGTCGCGCCGTGCGCTGGAAGGCGGTCCCACCGTGGATCGCGAGGTTGTCTGCGGCGAGGGAGTTCGGTCACGCTGGCTGCGCATGATCCTGGTGCCGGCCGGGGACGACGTCACGATCACGTTCATGGACCAGACCGACAGCAAAGCGCGTGAGATCCAGATGGAGTCGATGGCATGGACCGACCCGCTGACGGGTGTCCTGAATCGTCGTGGCTTCGAGCGGGATGGCGCGCGACACCTGTCCAAAAGCCGGGACGATGCAACCGGTGCGCTGCTGTTTATTGACCTGAACGAATTCAAGCCAGTCAACGATCGCTACGGCCACGAGGTTGGCGATCAGTTGCTGTCAATCGCCGCCGGCCGACTGAAGAAGTCCCTGCGTTCCTGCGACATTATCGGGAGGCCGGGCGGCGATGAATTCGTCGCGCTGGTGCCGGATGTCACGGATGAGGTGGCGGACCGGTTGGCGTATCGCCTGTCAGAGGCGCTCGAGCAGCCCTACGTCATCGATGGTAAGACGCTCAATTGTGCAGCGAGCATCGGACTCGCGACCTACCCGAAGAACGCCAGTACGCTGACGGGCCTGATGCGGGAGGCCGACCAGGCGATGTACCGGGCCAAGGCTCGCTGCCGCGGCACACAGAACGTGCACTTCGCCGACCTGCTGGAAAAAGCGATCTAGGCGCGTGCAGTCAGTCGGCACGCCATTGCCGAAACGCTTATCCTCATTCTCGTAATAATTCGGTACCTCGTCAGGTCTTTGTAACCCGACTAATGAGTAACGAGTACCGACCAATGCCAGCGATTGCCGCCAAACGATTCTTCAATGCTTTGCCGCTTTTCCTGGGCGTCACGCTAGCCGTGAGTCTTGCCTGCAGCTTGAGCATCCGGCAGGGACATGCTGACACGCCGATTGCCCCCGACGCAGCGTCGGTCCAGCCACTGGCGGTCGGCGATCAGGCACCGACCTTTGTCGTCCAGGACGTCGACGGTGAAAATTTCATCTTCAACCCGTCGACCCTAGACCGCCCGGTGATTCTGATCAGCTTCCGCGGCGGCTGGTGCCCCTACTGCAACCTGCACCTGTCTGAACTGCGTCACGTGCTGCCCGAACTCTCGGAACGCGACATCGATGTCTATTTCCTGAGCGGTGATCGTCCCGATCAGCTCGTCTCCGGACTTGCTCCAGAGACGCAGGACGACGTGATCGAGCTGGACTACACGCTCTTTTCCGACGCGTCGGCCACGGCCGCCCAGGCGCTCGGCATCGCGTTTCGCTCGGACGAGTCGATCGCCGAGCGGCTGACGATGCGCGGCCGCGATATCGAGGGGTCTTCGCTCAAGACGCGCGGACTACTGCCGGTGCCCGCCGTCTTCGCTATCGATTCGACGGGCCGCATCGCGTATGCCTACGTCAACGCGGATTACAGGGTTCGACTGTCCGCCGACGAGCTGCTCGAGGTCGCCACGGACCTCTAAACCCCCGGCCACTATGCTACGCTTCAACTCCGTTAATTGGAGTGGCACAGCCTATGGTCACCGCAATTGTCCTGATTGAGGCCGAGACGAGCCGCATTCCCGAACTCGCCGATCAGATCGTCAACATGGATGGGGTCCAGGAGCTTTTTTCGGTTGCCGGGCGGCACGACCTTGTCGCTATCGTAAAAGTTGCAAAGAACGAAGATCTTGCCGACGTGATCAGCGACAAGATGCGCAATCTCGAGGGTATCGTCGCAACGGAGACGATGATTGCGTTCCGGGCCTATTCGAAGCGAGAACTCGAAGCAGGGTTTGAGCTTGGACTTGACTGACACAGTCCTGACGGCTCGCCGGTCGCTTCCGGGAGTGTCCGATGGCTGACAAGCCGAACGCCATCCAGCGAGTTCTGGATTCGGTATCGAAGGTCCGACCCAACGAATTCCAGGCGACCCTGTTGTCGTTCACCTGGGTATTCACCGTCATGGCGGCGTACTACATCATCCGCGCGGGGCGCGATGCGCTGTCGTCCGACTGGACCGATGCCCAGCTGAGCTGGCTCTGGACGTCGACCTTCGTCTTCAGCGCCGTTGCGGTGAGTGTCTACGGGCTCGTCGTATCCAATATCCGCTTCCGTGTCATAGTGCCGACGATTTACGGATTGTTTGCTGCGACCTTTATCGGATTTTATCTGTCCGGCACGTTTCTCGGCGACAACGACTTGGTCAATCGAAGCTTCTATGTCTGGGTCAGTGTCTTCGCGCTGTTTCACCTGTCCGTGTTCTGGACCTTTATGTCCGGCCTCTACAATCGCGAACAGTCCAAGCGGCTATTCAGTGTGATAGCGACCGGGACCATCCTGGGCGCAATTGCAGGTTCAGGCTTCGTTTCGGCGTGGGGCGAACAGATCGGATCCCTGAACGGATTGCTGATTGCATCCGTCATGCTCCTCGCGCCGATACCGATCATGTCGCGCCTCGACCAGTTGCGCGGCACCGATCTTGGCAACGCCGACGGGCAAGCGCAGCTGCCGCGCGACGAAAAGCTCGGAGTGAATCCGTTCGCAGGCTTCACCCGTTTTGTCAGCAATCCGTATTTGTTGTGGATCGGTCTGTTCATCTTGCTCTACGTCACGATGAATACGTTCCTGTACTACGAAATCCGAAAGGTGTTCTCAGGCATGGAACGCGCTGCGCGTTACGCTGCATGGGCCAACATCGATCTTGCGGTAAACACGCTGGCGGCGCTGACTGCGCTGTTTGCCACCGGGCGCATTACGACCCGCCTCGGGGTTTCTTTCACGCTGGCGCTGGTGCCGCTTATCATGCTGGGCGGCTGGGTCGTGGTGGCCATGAGCCCGGTCCTTGCCTCTGTAGTCGGAACCCAGATCATCCGTCGCGCAGGCAATTACGGCATAACCCGGCCCGGCCGGGAGATGTTGTTCACCGCCCTGGACACCGAGACTCGAGTCAAGTCAAAGCCTGTGATCGACACCGTGGTCTACCGTGGCGGTGACGTCGCGACCGGCTGGTTTTACACCCTGCTGGCGAGCAAGCTGGGGCTGGCATTATCCGGGATCGCTGTGGTGGGTGCCGTCATTGCCGGCATCTGGGCGCTGGTGGGCGTCAAACTCGGTCGATTGTTTGACCGCCGGCAGGAAGGCGGGCAAAGCAGCGCCGAGCAGCACGAGTCGACAGCGTGAACGAAGCCTACCTCTTTGATGCCGTTCGCACGCCGATCGGCCGTTATGGTGGCAGCCTGTCGGCTGTCCGCGCCGACGATCTCGGCAGCATTCCGCTAAAGGCCCTTTTGGAGCGCAATCCGCAGCTCGATGCCGCCGCAATCGACGACGTCGTCATGGGCTGCGCGAACCAGGCCGGCGAAGACAATCGCAACGTCGGCCGCATGGCCAGCCTGCTGGCCGGCCTCCCGGCAAGCGTTCCGGCGTGCACGGTCAATCGCCTGTGCGGCTCTGGCATGAACGCGGTGGGCAACATCGCGGACGGCATCCGCGCTGGCAGCATCTCGGTTGGCATCGCCGCGGGCGTCGAGTCGATGTCGCGGGCACCCTTCGTCATTGGCAAGCAGAACACGGCTTACGGCCGGAACGCCGAGATGTACGATACGACCCTCGGTTGGCGTTTCATTAACAGGAAGATTGAAGAGCAGTACGGCGTGGACTCGATGGCTGAGACCGCCGAGAACGTCGCGGAGCAGTTCAGCGTCAGTCGTGAAGACCAGGACGCGTTTGCACTGGCGAGTCAGCACAAGGCCGAGGCAGCGATGACGGCCGGGGCCTTCGCCGACGAGATCGTTGCAGTGACGGTCCCGCGTCGCCGCCAGGATCCCCTCGTTATCGATGCCGACGAACATCCTCGTCACGGCGCAACGATCGAGGGCCTGCAAAAGCTACGGCCGATTGTCCGGCCCGATGGAACGATCACGGCGGGCAATGCGTCCGGTATCAACGACGGTGCCTGTGCGCTGTTGATCGCATCCGAGTCTGCCTCCGCGTCTCTTGGTGAGCCGCTAGCGCGAATCGTCGCCTGGGCTTGCGTCGGTGTCGAGCCTCGGATCATGGGCATCGGGCCGGCGCCGGCGGCAGAGAAAGCGCTCGCGCTCGCCGGTCTGACCATTGACCGGATGGACGTCATAGAACTGAACGAGGCTTTCGCGGCGCAGGGGCTCGCGACGTTGCGTATGCTCGGTGTGGACGACGATGCCGCTCACGTCAATCCAAACGGCGGCGCTATCGCGCTCGGTCACCCGCTCGGCATGTCCGGTGCCCGACTGATTACGACCGCGGCCTACCATCTGAAAAGGTCCGGAGGGCGATACGCGCTTTGCACGATGTGTATCGGTGTCGGGCAGGGCATTGCCGCGATCATAGAGAGACCATGAAGAAGCCAGCACCCAGTTTCGAAACGCCCGACATGCGAGAGCTCGAGGAGGTGATCCGCGGACGGCGCACGATCGACCAGTACCTGCAGACGAAGGTGCCCGACGCGTTGGTGCAGGAAGCGATCGATATCGCGATGTGGGCGCCCAACCATCACGTAACCGAACCCTGGCGGTTCTATCTCCTCGGCCCGGAGACCGTTGCGAAAACCATCGAGCTGACGCGAAGCATCGTTGCCACAAATAAGGGCCAGAAGGCGGCGGACTTCAAGGCGAAGTCCTGGTCAGAAAAACCCGGCTGGTTGCTGGTGACCTGCCAGCGTTCCGAAGACGACTTACGACAACGAGAAGACTACGGTGCCTGTTGTGCCGCATTGCAGAATTTCGCGCTGTACCTGTGGCGTGCAGGCCTGGGAACCAAGTGGACGACGGGCCCGATCACTCGAGACGAGAGGTTCTTTGAAATTGTCGGCGTGGACCCCGACCAGGAGTTCGTCGTCGGCCTGGTCTGGTACGGCTATCCCAAGCTGACGCCCGAGCAGAAACGTAAAGACGTCAGTGAGGTCATCACGAGACTTCCGTGACTCGCTGGCCCGACTTCTCGCCAGCGTATCGCGTTGACAGGCCCTAGTCTCGAGCGAGCTCGTCCGGGTGACGCACGAAGGGCTTCGGACAGATCAGCGGCCTGGCCAGGTAAACAACGACGATCGTCGTTGCCACGGTCGCCATGATCAGCACGCTGTTACGCACGGACCCGTCATACAGCATCGCTCCGAAGATAGCGCCGCTGGCGCCGGCCACGTTGTTTAGCGTTCCGATGATCGAGGACGCCACGCCCGCAATCCTTGGCAGCGGGTCCAGCGCCAGCACGGTGGCATTCGGCAGCAGGATGCCTGCCGTAAACATGAATACGCAGAAATTCGGCCACAGCCACCAGAACACGGCGGCGTCCGCCCAGGCCATATAGCCGAGCTGCAGCGCCGTAATTGCGGCAAGTGCGGCGCAAAGGCCAAGAAGCTGCAGGGGCTCGAAACGATTGACCAGCACACGATTGAACGACGAGCCCAGCAATATCGAGATACCGAACATCGCGAACAACAAGCCGAAGGCCTCAAGCGAATAGCCGTAGGTCTCAGTTGTCAGGGCTGCCGCAATTGTGATGACGGACATGAACCCGGCCGGCGCCGCGATGATCATCAGCAGCGCAAAGATGCTTTGACGATGGCTGAAAAACTCGGCGATGCTTCGCTGTAACTGACGTAGCGGATGACCCTCAGGACTCGGTACATGAGTCTCGTGAAGGTTGGACCGGATCGCCGCCAGGATAAACAGGCTGCAAACCGCGATGGCGTAGAAAGGTGCTCGCCAACCGAAGGCTGCCACGAGGATCGCGCCGAGCGTCGGGGCGATGACCGGAGCCGCTGTGAAGATCATCGTCAGCAACGACATCAGGCGCGCGGCGTCCTTGCCATCGGCGACGTCACGCACGATCGCCCGCGCAACGACGATGCCCGATGCAGCGCCCATGCCCTGGACAAAACGCGCCGCCAGCAGGACGTCAATGCTGTTGGCGAGCGAGCCGGCGATAGCGCTTAGCGCGAATATCGTCATACCGATGTAGAGCGCGGGAAGACGCCCCAGTCGATCACTCAGAAGCCCGGCAGGAATCTGCCCACAGGCCATGCCCGCGATAAATACGCCTATGATTTGCTGGCCCTTGCCCAGGCTCGTAGCCAGTGCCTCCGCCATGGTGGGCACGGCCGGCAGGCTCAGGTCGACCGTGAGCGCCGCGATGCCGGTCAGGAGACCGAGCGTCAGCACGAATCGTTTGGAGTGAGCCATCAGGACTGCCGGCGGCCGGGGACAAGGCCGAGCAGCATAGAGAGCTGTTCATTCAGAGTAAAGCGGGGCATCGAGCCGAGACCCTGTTCATACGCTGTTCAGCTGCAGCGGCTAGCCTTGTCGGCTATCATTCTCCCACTTTGCCCACCCGGGCTGATCAGTCAATGGAGTTCAGCAATGAAGTTCAAATTTCTGCTTGCGGGTATCGCGTTGGTGCTGTCCGCTAACGCCTTCGCCTCTTCGGCCGCCAAGATCGACGAACGCGCCAATGAGGCCATCAGGACTTTTCAAAAGGATATAGACGGGTCCGAGGTATTCCTGTCGCAGGCCGCCGGCTACCTGGTGTTCCCGCGCGTCGTTAAAGTCGGTATCGGCGTCGGCGCTGAGTACGGCGAGGGCGCACTCCGCGTCGGCGGGAAGTCGGTCGCCTACTACAGCACGACCAGCGGCTCCGTCGGTTTCCAGCTGGGCGCGCAGGCGAAGTCGATCATCATCGCTTTCATGACCCAGGATGCGCTCCGCAAGTTCCAGAACAGCAAAGGCTGGAAAGTCGGCGTTGACGGATCTGTCGCCTTGATCGATCTGGGTGGCGGTAAGACCATCGACTCTAACAATGTGCGGGACCCGGTCGTCGGTTTCA
>JAAUYH010071538.1_pt1 | contig 15357 bp, 18 predicted proteins | sample 7278061 | NCBI WGS metagenome assembly JAAUYH01 (sample SAMN14350203, study PRJNA611818) | marine sediment metagenome | isolation source: surface marine sediment (0.6m) | place: French Polynesia: Moorea | collected 2018-08
CACAATGGCTGGAACGTCGCCTCGCGACCGACCACCGCTAATCAGGGGAGGTTTCAACAATGGCTGAAGCCGCACAAATGCAGGTCAGCGACGAGGTCGCGATCACCATCGACAACATGAACAAGTGGTACGGCACATTCCACGTACTTCGCGATATCAACCTGACGGTTTATCGGGGCGAACGCATCGTGATCTGCGGCCCGTCCGGGTCGGGCAAGTCGACGCTGATCCGCTGCATCAACGCACTGGAGGAACACCAACAGGGCGAGATCGTGGTGGACGGCACGCTTCTGTCGTCGGACCTGAAGAACATCGACACGATCCGTTCGGAAGTGGGCATGTGCTTCCAGCACTTCAACCTGTTCCCGCATCTGACCATTCTGGAGAACTGCACGTTGGCGCCGATCTGGGTGCGGAAGATCCCCAAGAAGGAAGCCGAAGAGACGGCAATGCATTTCCTGGCGAAGGTGAAGATCCCCGAGCAGGCCGACAAGTATCCCGGTCAGCTTTCGGGCGGTCAGCAGCAGCGCGTGGCAATCGCCCGGTCGCTGTGCATGCGGCCGCGGATCATGCTCTTTGACGAACCTACCTCGGCCCTAGACCCCGAGATGATCAAGGAAGTGCTGGACACGATGATCGAGCTTGCGGAAGAGGGCATGACGATGCTGTGCGTGACGCACGAGATGGGCTTTGCCCGCCAGGTCGCGAACCGCGTGATCTTCATGGACGAGGGTCAGATCGTGGAACAGAACGAACCGGAAGAGTTCTTCAACAACCCGCAATCCGACCGGACCAAGCTGTTCTTGAGCCAGATTCTGGGTCACTGATCAAGGTTTCGTCGCGCCTTCGCGCGCCGACCAACCGGGGGGACTTTGTCCTCCCGGAACCCCCCCTAGGATATTTCCGGGTCGATGGAGGGACGGGTCAGTCGATCAATTCGCGCGGCACGACAAAGCCCTGAACGGTGCCGGATGCCCAAGTCACATCGCTCCAAGCCGCGATATCAAAGTTGATAATTGTTGCTGCTGCGGTGGGATAGCTTTCGAACTTCGGATGATCCGGTGGCTTCGACACGATCCGAGCCGCAAATTCCGCGATCCCGGGGTTGTGCCCGATCATCATGATGGACTGCGCGGCTTGCGATTTGAGCACATTCAGGATCGTGTCGGGACTGGCCAGGTACAGGGCTGGCGCGCTTTCCATGGTCGCCGTTTCGGGCATTTTCTTCGCCATCCGCTGCCATGTTTCGACCGTGCGGCGCGCGCCGGAAACCAGCACCACGTCCGGCAAGTGCCCAAGTTGAACCAACCAGTCCGCAATGGCGGGCGCGGATCTGCGGCCGCGATCGTTCAAAGGCCGGTCAAAATCGTCGAGCGACGCGTCATCCCACGCCGATTTCGCGTGCCGCATCAGGATCAGGGTACGTGACATGACTGCATGAGACCTTGATCCCGACCCAAGAGCAAGCGGTGTGTGCCCCTGATGCCATCAGCCGTGAAAGGCGGCCATGTGAAATGCAGATTGTTGGGGCGATCTGGGATAAGTCTGGCTGACTGGACAGATGTGACGAACCCGGCAACCGCCAGACAGACAGACCTGTCCGGCGTCCGTGTCGAGGTACCCGTGGCAGGCCGCAAGATCGTACCCCGCCGTTCCAAGCGCTCCGACGGGGCAGACGGTGCGGCAGGGTTGGTTCGAACAGCTGTTGCAGGGGGATTCTCGTGCCTCCGGCAACTCAAGCACCGCATCAAGCAGCACTGCACCGCGATAGGACACCAGTAGCCCGGCACGATCATGGACAAGCAAGCCCACTGGTGAAAGCCATGCGCGTTTGCTGCGCAAGGCCCAACCGATGAAAGGCCGGGACGGTTCGCCGAAAGGGAAGAGCGCCTGACCACCCACATCTTGGGCGATCGTGCCGACGACACGCGTCGACCACCGGTCAAGCGCGTTCGCGCCGCCATCCTGAAATTCGTCTGTTGCCGAAACGTGCTGCCAGAACCCGGGTTCGGCTGGACCCAAAAGGACCAACGTGCCAGTTCCAAGCTTGTCCTCGGCTTCGGTATGGCACACTCCGAAGACGTCCAACCTATGCGCCCGCGCGAGTTCGGCAACTGCGGCAAGCGTCATCGCGGCGGTCGAATAAGCGTGCCCGCACCCTGATCGGTGAACAGCTCCAAAAGGCAGGCATTGGGCGCACGGCCATCCAGGATCACAACGGCGCGTACGCCGCCCTCGATGGCGGTCAGTGCCGTTTCCGTCTTGGGGATCATGCCGCCCGCGATGATCCCGTCCCGGGTCATCTTCGTGATTTCTTGCGGCGTGAGCTCGCCCATCAATGCGCCGTTTTCGTTCTTGACGCCTTCGACATCGGTCAAGAGCAACAGCCGGTCGGCGCCCAATCCCGCGGCGATCGCGCCCGCTGCCGTATCGCCGTTCACATTGAGCGTCTGCCCGTTCGCAGCAAATCCGAGAGGCGCGATCACTGGAATGATCTCGGCCGCCATCAAGGTTTTCAGGATACCCGGATTGACCTTTCGCGGTATGCCGACAAAGCCCAGCTCGGCGTCCGCCACGTCGCATTTCATCAAGTTGGCATCCTTGCCCGACAGCCCGGCACCCCGACCGCCAGCGGCATTAATCGCCTGAACGATACGCTTGTTGACCAGCCCGGAAAGCACCATCTCGACAACTTCCACGGTTGCCTGATCGGTCACGCGCTTGCCGTGGACGAAGGTGCTTTCGATCCCAAGCCGCTTCAGCATGTCGTTGATCATCGGACCACCGCCATGCACGACAACGGGGTTCACACCGATCTGGCGCAACAGCACGATGTCGCGTGCAAAGCTGGCCATGGCATCATCGTCGCCCATGGCGTTGCCGCCGAATTTCACGACGACGGTCGCGCCGTCGTAGCGCTGCAGGTTCGGCAGTGCTTCGTTCAGGGTCCGCGCGGCGGCGATCCAGTCGGGGTTCACGTCTTTGGTCATTTGCCTGTCCCTCTGAGCGCTTTCCCTAGCGCTTCGGACAAGCCGGCTCAAGCGAGCGTTGCAATGATCGCGCGAAGCGTGTCGATCCCGTCTCCCTTTTCGGACGATGTGACGACGATTTCCGGAAAGGCGGCCGGGTGTTTCTGCAAGGTCGCGCGGACTTGCGCCAGCACCGCGTCGCGTTCCTTGGCCTTGACCTTGTCGGCCTTCGTCAGAACGACCTGGAACGTGACAGCCGAGCTGTCGAGCAGTTTCAGAATGTCGGCATCGACAGGCTTGATGCCGTGACGCGCGTCAATCAAGACAAAGGCCCGGCGAAGTGTGGCGCGGCCTGCCAAATAGGCTTTCAGCAGGCGCTGCCATTTCTCAACTGTCTTGACGGGCGCCTTGGCGAACCCGTAGCCGGGTAGGTCCACCAGGTAGTGCATGTCGGCGAGCGTGAAGAAGTTGATCTCTTGTGTGCGCCCCGGTGTACCCGACGTGCGGGCCAGTGCCTTGCGGCCCGTGAGCGCGTTGATCAGCGTCGATTTGCCCACGTTGGAACGCCCGGCAAAGCAGACCTCCAACCGGTCGTCAGGCGGCATGCCATCCATCGCGACAACGCCCTTCAGGAACTCCGCGCCCCGGGCGAAGAGGATGCGTCCGGCTTCGATGGCCGACGGTTCGGGCGCGGCAATGGGAAAGGGCAGGGTCACGGGGTCTCGACCGGGTCGCCCACGCGGATCGTGCCGCCTTCGATCACTTCGGCGTAGAGCCCGAACTCCTGATGCCCCAAGGCATCGAGAGCCCCAAGCGTGTCGGCATCGCGCCGACCGGTTTCGGGGTTGGCCATGGTGGCCTTGCAGCGCGTGATCTCGCAAGCGACCTTCAGGATGGTTTCGCCGATGCGCAGGGTCTCTCCGACCCATTCCTTCTCGGCCCAGGGCGCCGTGCCCTCCAGCCAAAGGTTCGCGCGCCAGCGGTCGGGTGACAGCGTCTGCCCCATGCGTTGGCCAAGCGCCCTGTTTGACGACAGCGCGGCGATGGATATCCAAGCATCCGGCACATCGGTCAGATGCGCATCCGACGCACGGTAAAGGCCCGTGGGCGCGGGCAGCTCCGCCGACCATATGCCGCCAACCCAATCCAGGAATGGTTGAGGGTCGCTTTCGGGGTGAAACCGGACATCGCCTGCCTTGGGATGCGACATGGTGATAAAGCCGGTGTCGTCGTCCATGACGCAGGTCGCGGCCATCAGCGCCGGGTCCGTCACGCCGCGAAGGAAGTTGGCCTTCTTGGCCCAACCATCGCCGTCCAGCTTCGAACGCTCATGCGCCACGCCCCAAAGGCGGTCGCCCGGCAGCCAAGCGCCGGGGGTCAATGTGACCTGATCCAACGCCTCGCGCCCGATGGCCTTGACGGGGTGCCGCCAGATTTGCGCGAGCGTCGCGGTCATTTGCGCCGTTTCTTCTTGCGTTTGGGCGTTGGACCTTTGGGTTTCGGGGGAGCAGGCGGCTCAGCCGCTTCGCTTGTGGCGTCCACCTCGGTCTCGGTCCCGGGATTCTCGGGTGCCGTGTCCTTGTTCGCCGACACCGGCGCCGGTTGCGTGGCACCGCGAATATTGCCCAGAAGGTCGGGTTTGTACCCATGCCGCCACATGATGAAGTATTGCTGCCCAAAGGTGATGACGTTGTTGGCGATCCAGTAGACGACCAGACCGCTGGCAAAACCGCCCAGCATGAACATGAAGACCCAGGGCATCCAAGCAAAGATCATGCGCTGCGTTTCGTCCGTTGGCGCCGGGTTCAGCTTCTGCTGAAACCACATCGAAATACCCAGCAAAAGCGGCAGGATACCGATAAAGATCAGAGCCATGATGCTTTCGGGCGCAGGCGCGTCCCACGGCAGCCAACCATAGAAATTGAAGATCGAGGTCGGATCCGGCGCGCTCAGATCCTGAAACGGGCCAAACCAGGGTGCGTGCCGCAATTCGATGGTGACGAAGATCACCTTGTAGAGCGAAAAGAAGATGGGAATCTGCAAAAGGATCGGCAAACAGCCCGCAGCCGGGTTCACCTTTTCCTTCTTGTAAAGCGCCATCATCTCTTGTTGCAGCTTCTGACGATCGTCGCCCGCGCGTTCCTTCAGCTTCTCCATCTCGGGTTGCAGCTCTTTCATGCGCGCCATCGAGACATAGGACTTCCGCGCAAGCGGGAACAAAAGCGCCTTGATGAAGAGGGTCAGCGCGATGATCGCCCAGCCCATGTTGCCGATGGCCACGTTGAATTCATGCAGCGCGAAAAAGATCGGCTTCGTCAGGAAATAGAACCAGCCCCAGTCGATAGAGTCGACGAACCCTTCGATCACCTCTTCGCCGCCGAACCCCATGAAGTACGACAGCGACGGCATGAACCCTTCGATCCGGCGCCCGGCCTCATAGTCGCGGATGGCCTCCCATTCCTTCGCGCCCGCGAAGACCTGCGTGGTGACCTCCTGGGTCTCGCCCGGTGCGACTTCCAGCGTCGGCATGCGGGCGGCGGTGCGATAGACATCCTCGCGTGCCAGATACTGAACAACGCTGGTGAAGGGCTGACCCTGTTCGGGGATCAGCGTGGTCATCCAGTAGTGATCGGTGAACCCCACCCAGCCGCTGGTTTCGGCGTTCACGACATCGGCGCTTTCGCCCCAACGTTCGTCCCGCGGCTGGTCCGGCATGTCGGAATAGTCGATTTCCTGCAATTCGCCATCGGTGCGGCGTATCGCGCCTTCGTGGATGATGAAGAAGCCCGAAAGGTCTTGCGGTTCACCTTGCCGCGCCACCAAACCATAGGGCGCCAGCCGCTGAGCCTCGGCGCCCGTGTTCTCGACCGACTGCGTGACGGTGAACATGAAACGGTCATCCACTTCGACCGTCCGGCGGAAGGTAAGGCCCGCCGGGCTATCCCAGCGGAGCACGATAGGCGCATCCGGCGTCAGCGTGCTGCCGCTTTCAAGCGACCAGACGGTGTCGGTCGCAGGCACCTGATCGTCCTGCAACGCGCCGCCCGGCACCCAGCCGAAGACGGCGTAGTAAGGCCGCTCACTGCCGACGGGCGACAGTATCGTCACGTCTTCGGAGCCAGGTTCCAGCGAAACATCGTAATCCACCAGCGACAGGTCATCGATCCGGCCGCCGGAGAGCGACACACTGCCTGACAGGCTGGGCGTGCTGATCTGAACCCGCTCGGCCTCCGGCACGGCCGCCACAGTGCTTTCGGGGCTGCCTTCAGCCTCTTCGCCCGCAGGCGCCGGCACGCCTTCGACCTGTGTCGTTTCGGTGGTTTCGACAACGGCATTCGGATCCGGCGGCGGCGGGGCGAAAAGCACCATCCAGATCACCAGCACCAGCGAACTCAGCACCATGGCCAGGATAAGATTCTTATTCTGATCGTCCATCGAGCACGCGCCCCGCTTGTCTTCGATTGCGCCGGTGGTTCAAACCCCGGACGGCCCAAAGGTCAAGGCGATTTTCGCCCCGCAGAAAGCCGGTCATCGGCCTGAAATAGGCTGTTTTCGGACATTATTAAAGGATTGTCAGCGCTCTTCGCGCTCAAGCCCCGCAAAGTCGAAGAGCTTTGGGTCCAGCAGATGAGACGGGCGCGCATTCATCAGCGCCCGGAACATCACCTGCCGCCGGCCGGGCGCGTTCTTCTCCCAGCCATCCAGAATGGCCTTTACCTGTTGCCGTTGCAGACCATCCTGGCTGCCGCAGAGGTCACAAGGAATGATGGGATAGTCCATCGCCTTGGCAAAGCGTGCGCAATCGTCCTCCGCCACATGCGCCAAAGGTCGATAGACAAACAGATCGCCTTCCTCGTTCAGCAATTTGGGCGGCATCGTCGCCAGTCGCCCTCCATGGAACAGGTTCATGAAGAAGGTCTCCAGAATATCATCCCGATGATGGCCAAGGACCACCGCCGAACAACCTTCTTCACGCGCAACCCGGTACAGATGCCCGCGCCTCAGCCGCGCACATAGCGCGCAGTACGTCCGGCCTTCGGGCACCTTGTCGGTCACGATGGAATAGGTGTGCTGATACTCGATCCGATGCGGCACACCCATCTTTTCAAGAAACGCTGGCAGCACGGTCGCCGGAAAGCCCGGCTGCCCCTGATCCAGATTGCAGGCCAACAGATCGACGGGCAACAGCCCGCGCCATTTCAACTCGTAGAGTGCCGCTAGGAGGGTGTAGCTGTCCTTGCCGCCCGACAGGCACACAAGCCAACGCGCATCGCGTTCGATCATGCCGTAGTGGTCGATCGCCTCGCGCACATTCCGGATGATCCGCTTCCGAAGCTTCTTGAACTCGGTCGTCGCGGGCGCGCCCTGAAACAGCGGGTGAATATCGTCGCTTTCGTCCAACATCGATTAGGGCCTAGTCAATTTCCGAGCGTCAAACAACATCCGATCCGGTGCGGTACTCGTAGAACCTGCATGAAAAAGCTTCTCCTTCTTCCGTTCGTCATCCTTCTGGCGGCCTGCACCGGCAAACCGTCGTTGGACGATCCGCAACTCGGCAATCAAGACCTGAACCTCGAAGAGTTCTTTCAGGGCCGAACCGTTGCGAAGGGCCAGTTTCAGGACATCTTCGGCACCGTCCGTCGCCGGTTCGATGTCGTGATCGATGGGCGCTGGGACGGGCGTGTTCTGACCCTGACCGAAGACTTCGTTTACGAAGACGGGGCGACCGAACGCCGTGTCTGGTCGCTCGAAAAGACCGGGCAAGAGACTTGGAAAGGAACGGCCCCCGGCGTTATTGGAACCGCCACTGGCGAAGAGCGTGGCGACACCTTCAACTGGCGCTACACGATCGACTTGCCCATTCCCAGCGCGGACGGCTCGGTCGAGCGTCTGCGCGTCAACTTCGACGACTGGATGTGGCTGATGTCGGACGACCGGCTGTTGAACAAGGCCTATGTGAAGCGCTTCGGTGTCGATATTGGCGAGGTCATCATCTGGTTCGAAAAGCCTTGATCCAGACCGACGACTACCAACAGGTCGAGGTTACTTCGGACGCCGCATTGTGGGACTGGCTGGCGGCGCACCACGGCCAGGACGCCTCCGTCTGGCTGGTGACTTGGAAGAAATCGGACCCAAAACGATACCTGTCGCGCGATCAGGTGCTGGACGCGCTCGTGGCCTTCGGATGGATCGATGGCATCCGGCGCAAGCTGGACGACAGTCGCACGATGCAACTTATCTCGCCCCGCAAGGTCCAGCATTGGGCCAAAAGCTATAAGGACCGGGCGGCGCGGCTTATCGAAGAAGGGCGGATGCAAGCGCCGGGGCTTGCATCCATCGAAGCGGGCAAGGCCAGCGGTCTTTGGACGTTCATGGACGATGTGGATGCGTTGATCACACCGGATGATCTGAGCGAGGCATTTGAAGCGAGGCGGAACGCTTTCCGGTTCTTTGAGAAATCCCCGGAGGCCTATCGTCGCAACCTACTGCGCTGGGTGAAACTCGCGAAAACTGATGGCACACGTCGAAAACGCATCGATAAGATCGTATCGGCCTGTGACGCGGGCGACAGGATAGCCCAGATGTGATGCCAACGGCTACGCGTCGCCGATCTTGTCCTGCGTCTTGGTCTCGAAATCTGACGCGTCGTGACGTTCATGTAGCTGCATTTCCAACTCGCCGAAGGTGCGGTTGACCATGCGTCCCCGCTGAACCGCTGGACGAGCGTCAATCTCTTCGGCCCAGCGTAGGACGTTGGCATAGCTCGCCACGTCCAGAAACGTCGCAGCATTATAAAGCCGACCCAGAGCAAGCTGTCCGTACCAGGCCCAAATCGCGATATCCGCGATCGTGTAGTCGTCGCCGACCATGAAACGTGTCGTCGCAAGGTGGCGGTCCAGCACATCCATCTGACGCTTGGCTTCCATCGCGAAACGGTTGATCGGGTATTCCCACTTCTCCGGCGCATAGGCATAGAAATGACCGAAGCCGCCACCCAGATACGGCGCACTGCCCATCTGCCAGAACAGCCACGATAGCATCTCGGCGCGCTTGTCGTTGGGCCCAAGGAACATCCCGAACTTCTCGGCCAGATGCAGCAGGATCGCGCCCGATTCAAACACGCGAACCGGGGTGTCTCCGGAACGATCCATCAAGGCCGGGATTTTCGAATTCGGATTCACCTCTACGAAGCCCGAGCCGAACTGGTCGCCATCGTTGATGCGGATCAGCCAGGCATCGTACTCGGCCTCGATCACACCTGCGGCCAGAAGCTCTTCAAAAAGGACAGTGACTTTAACGCCGTTAGGCGTCGCCAGCGAGTAAAGCTGGAACGGATGATCGCCGACAGGCAAAACCTTGTCATGCGTCGGCCCGGCAATCGGTCGGTTGATCTTGGCAAACTGGCCGCCGCTCTCGGCGTCCCAAGTCCAGACGTCCGGGGGCACATAAGTGTCGGGCATGGGGTTCCTCCTGCAGCCAGCCTGAGCGCTCAACATAGGCTTTCATGCCGCAGGGGGAAGTCGTCTAGCGCCGGAAAAAGCGGCGGTCCCGGCGGCCGGGGCGCTTCCAGCGGCCCAGTTCATAGGTCAGCAGAACGATGTGGTCGTAATAGGCCATGTGCGATCCTCCTTCTTGGAGGGGCATGATCGCTGAACGCTCCTGACATCCAGTTGTCAGGAGACCATGCTAAGGTGTCAGCAGCCAATCGAAACGGGACCCCCTCATGCAGCGCATTCCGAGGATGTTCGAGATCATTCAATTGCTTCGTGCCGCCGATGGCCCCGTGCTTGCTGATGATCTGTCCAGGCAACTCGAGGTTTCGACCAGGACCGTTTATCGCGACATCAGCGCGCTTCAGGCCATGCGCATCCCCATCGAAGGGGCGGCGGGCATCGGCTATGTGATGCGGCGTGGCTACGATCTGCCGCCCTTGAACTTCGATCAGGATGAAGTGGAGGCGCTCAGGGTCGGGCTGATGATGCTGGCCCGCACAGGTGACAGCGCGCTTCAGAAGGCGGCTGCTCGCATCACCGCCAAGATCGACGCGCTCCATGACGAAGAAAGCTGGCTACAGGTGGCCCCTTGGGGCGCGCCGTTCGATGACCCCGAAATGGGCTGCGTGTCCAAGGCGGATATCCGCGAGGCGATCCGCTCAGCGCGCAAGCTGCGGCTGACCTATCGCGACGAGGCGGGTGTCGAGACAAAGCGCGTCATTCGGCCGGTGGGCATGATTTATCACGTCGAATGCGTCCTCATCGCCGCCTGGTGCGAGTTGCGGGGCGCGTTTCGGCATTTCCGGACCGAACGCATTTGGGCCTGCGACATGCTGGAGGACAGCTTTTCCGACCAGGCCGCGGCGCTCCACGCGCTATGGCTGGAACAGGAAGGCTACGGGTCGGGCACGTCGTCCACGCCCGAACCGCCCCAGGGGTGACAGCGCGAGATGCGGCGGGCCGCCAACCATGTGCCGCGGATAGCACCGTGCTTTTCCAGGGCTTCCAGCGCATAGGCCGAACACGTCGGATCATAGCGGCAGTTCATGCCGACCCAAGGGCTTAGAAACAGGCGATAGGCCCGGACGGGCAGGGCGACGATATGGGCCAGCGGGCTCATTCGTGGACCTTCGCCAGGGCGTCCACCAGATCGGTTTGCAGATCGCCGAAGTCGCGCCCAGCGGTCGCGTCGCGCCGCCCGATCAGGACATAATCGAACCCTGGTTTCCCGTGCGTCGGCAGAACAAGGCGGGCAATTTCGCGCAATCGCCGCTTGGCGCGGTTTCGCGCGACGGCATTGCCGACCTTTTTCGAACAGGTGAAGCCCACGCGGATCGCGTCCGTGCCGTTCTCGCGCGGTCGGTACTGCAAGGTGAAAGCCGGGGTCGAGACGCGCTTGGCCCTGGACGCGCGCAAGAAATCGGCGCGGTCGGTCAGAATGGTCAAACCCGGTAGCTGCATCGCTTGCCCCAAATGGCAAAACCGCCGACGGTCTCCCGCGGCGGCTTCCTAAAGCTCTGAAAAAGCGTCGCTTTACGCGCTCAGCTTTTTCCGGCCACGCACACGGCGGGCGTTCAGAATCTTGCGGCCCGCTTTCGTGGCCATTCGCGCGCGGAAACCATGCCGCCGCTTGCGGACAAGGTTCGATGGCTGGAATGTGCGTTTCGACATCGCATCTCTCCGTTTGGCAGTCCCGGATTCGGGCGCTGTAGTATTCCGAAGCCCGGTCTCTAGGCGGATCGGTGACCCAAGTCAACGGCTTCAAAGGCTCGGATTGCAACATTCGTGCGCCAAAGCGCGGCGATTTGTTTCAGAACCCGCCGATTGGTGACAAAAAGCCCCGCCTTCGATCACCGGCCTTCACTCGCCCGTGATGCGCCTGCCAAATGACACGGTTTGCGGCCATCTGTTGCTTCAGAACGATGGACCCAACCGCCCGGAAGTGATTGAAATGACCGATATGACCGATGACCCCCGCCCCGAAAAAGGTGCATTTGCCAAACGATTGCCGCTCTTGGTGATCCTGGCCGTGGCCGCCATAGGCGCCTTTACCCTGAAGGACTACCTGAGCTTCCAGGCGCTGGCCGATAACCGCGAGGCATTGATTGCCTTCCGCGACGCCAACTACCTGATGACGGTGCTGGCGTTCATTGCGGCCTACATCGTCATTGTTGCCTTCTCGCTGCCCGGGGCCTCGATCGCCACCCTGACCGGCGGCTTCCTCTTTGCCACCTTCCCGGGCGCGCTTTTCAACATCACCGCTGCAACCATCGGCGCCACCGCGATCTTTCTGGCGGCCCGCATGGGCTTTGGCGAAAGCTTAGGGAAAAAGCTGGAAACCTCGGATGGCACCATCAAGAAGATCAAGGACGGGATCGACGAAAACCAGTGGTCGATGCTCTTCCTGATCCGCCTGGTGCCTGCCGTACCTTTCTTCATCGCGAACCTGCTGCCGAGCTTTCTGGAGGTGCCGCTGCATCGTTTCGTGATCTCGACCTTCATCGGCATCATTCCGGGGGCGGTCGTCTATACCTCTGTCGGTGCCGGACTGGGCGAGGTTTTCGCCCGTGGCGAAACGCCCAACCTTGGGATAATCTTCGAGCCACATATTCTGCTGCCCATCCTTGGGCTTTGTGCGCTGGCAGCCCTGCCGATTGTTTTGAAGGCCGTTCGCGGCAAAGAAGGTCTTTGATTGATGGAACGGATTAAGACGGATGTACTGGTGATCGGCGCTGGCTCGGGCGGGCTGTCGGTTGCGGCGGGCGCGGTCCAGATGGGCGCAAAGGTCGTTCTGCTGGAAGGCCACAAGATGGGCGGCGATTGCCTGAACTTCGGCTGTGTCCCATCAAAAGCGCTTCTGTCGGCAGCTAAGCAGGCCCATGCGATGACGACGGGCGCACCTTACGGCGTCACCCCCGCCAAACCAAAGATCGACTACGCCGCCGCCAAGGACCACGTGCAGAAAGCCATCGCCACGATCGAACCGCACGACAGCCAGGAACGGTTCGAGGGTCTGGGCGTACACGTGATCCGCGAATACGGCCGGTTCATCAGCGAGAAGGAAGTGCAGGCGGGCGATACCGTCATCGAAGCCCGCCGCATCGTGATCGCCACCGGGTCTTCACCCTTCGTCCCGCCGATCCCGGGGCTGGACGGCGTCGAGCATTTCACCAACGAGAACATCTTCGATCTGCGAGAGCGGCCCGACCACCTTCTGATCATTGGCGGTGGCCCGATCGGGCTGGAAATGGCGCAGGCGCATATCCGGCTTGGGTCAAAGGTTACAGTGATCGAGGGCATGAAGGCGCTGGGCAAGGACGACCCGGAGGCCGCCGCGCTCGTTCTGGACAAGCTCCGCGCAGAAGGCGTCGAGATCGTCGAAGGTGCCTTGGCCGAGAAGATCAGCAAGCGCGGCAAGGTCATCACCGTCGAGACTTCGAACGGCACGTTCAAGGGCTCGCACTTGTTGATGGCTGTCGGTCGCAAGGTGAACGTCGACAAGCTGGACCTGGACAAGGGCGGCGTCGGCTTCGACCGCACCGGCGTCAAGGTCAATGCGTCACTCAGATCGACGTCGAACAAGCGCGTCTATGCCATCGGCGATGTCGCGGGGGGCCTGCAGTTTACCCATGTCGCGGGGTATCATGCGGGCGTCATCATCCGCTCGATGCTGTTCGGTCTGCCGTCGAAGGCACGGACCGATCACATTCCTTGGGTCACCTATACCGATCCCGAGCTAGCGCAGATCGGCCCGACCGAGGCGGAAGCGATCAAGAAACACGGTAAGGGCGCGATCACCACGGTACGCTTCGACTATTCCGGCAACGACCGCGCCATAGCGACGGGCAAGACCGATGGCTTCATCAAGGTCATGGTCTTTGACAAAAAGCCCATAGGTGTCACCATCGTCGGCGAAAATGCGGGCGAGCTGATCGGCACATGGGCGCTGGCGATCGCCAACAAGTTGAAGATGAGCGCGGTGACCGCCATGGTCGCGCCTTATCCGACGCTGGGCGAGATCAACAAACGCGCGGCGGGTGCTTACTTCACGCCGCAACTCTTCGAAAACCCGACGGTCAAGAAGGTCGTCGGCTTCGTCCAACGCTACATTCCGTAAATTCGCATGTTCACCAACACCCTCTCCGGCCGCTTCCTGATCCTCACGATCCTTTTCGTGATGCTGGCCGAGGTGTTCATCTTCGTCCCCTCGATAGCGCGATTCCGGCAGGACTATATGATCAACCGGTTGGAACGTGCGCAGATCGCCTCGCTCGCGCTTTTGGCCGATGACATGATCGAGGCGGAGCTGGAACAGGAGCTGCTGAAGAACGCGGGCGTCTATAACGTCGTTTTGCGTCGGGACGAGGTCCGCCAGCTTGTGCTGTCCTCGGACATGCCGCTTCCGGTGGGCGAGACCTTCGACATCCGGGACCCGTCTGCCGGGACGTTGATCATGGACGCCTCGTCAAGGCTTCTGAACCCCGAGCCAGAGGTGATCCGCGTCATCGGGACACCAGCGCAGGATGCCGGTCTGCTGATCGAAGTGACGATGCCATCCGAGCCATTGCGCAATGCCATGATCGATTATGGCATTCGCATCCTGATCCTCTCGGCGGTCATCTCGGTCTTTACAGCGACGCTTCTGTTCTTCGCGGTCCGATTTTTCCTGGTGAAACCGATAAAGGGGGTCGTGTCCGCGATGAAAAGCTATGCCGCGGCCCCGGAAGACGCCCGCCGGATCATCGCGCCACAGGCAAGCGTCAAGGAATTGGCCGAAGCGGAACAAGCGTTGAAGTCGATGCAGACCGACCTGACATCGATGCTGCGCCAGCGCGAGCGTCTGGCGTCCCTCGGCAGCGCCGTCGCGAAGATCAGCCATGACCTGCGAAACATTCTGACCTCGGCCCAGCTTTTCGCCGACCGGATCGAAAGCAGCCAGGACCCGACCGTGGCGCGGATGGCGCCGAAGCTGATGAACTCGATCGGACGCGCGGTGAATCTCTGCGAAAGCACACTGGCCTTCGGCAAGGCCGAAGAGCCGCCGCCCGCGCTTTCCGTGGTCTCGCTTGCCGCGATTGCACAGGATGTGGTGGATGGCGAACAATTGGCCGCTGAAGGCACGCCGATCTGCATTGCGCAGACCGTTCCCGCTGGTCTGATGGTGCGCGCCGACCCCGAGCAGCTTTATCGCGTGCTGTCCAACCTTGTGCGGAACGCCCGCCAGGCCATCGCCGCCACAGGCAAGGATGGCAAAATTCGCATAGACGCCAGCGAAAGCGAACGCGCGTGGTCGATATCTGTCTCGGACGATGGTCCGGGTCTGCCGCCGCGGGCGCAGGAACATCTGTTCACGCCGTTTCAGGGCACCGCCAGCAAGGGTGGCGCTGGGTTGGGTCTGGCCATCGCAGCCGAACTTGTGCGTGGGCACGGCGGGAACCTAACGCTTGACACGACGGGGCCGGATGGCACCGTTTTTCACGTCGAACTGCCCAAATCAGTCGTCGTCACCGAGCAGGCCGCAGAGTAGACTGGCGCCCAACGCAGCAGATGTTCCTGAAAGGACAGCGATATGCTCGATTTGACCCCGGGGCTGACGGGCCATGCCGAAATGGTTGTGGGGACCAATGACACCGCACCGCGTGTTGGCTCGGGTCGCGGCCATGTCTTGGCGACCCCGGTCATGATCACCCTGATGGAGGAAGCAGCACTTGCTGCGGTCGAGGATCAACTGCCCGAAGGCCGCCAGTCGCTGGGAACGCATCTGGATGTCTCGCATGTGGCAGCGACGCCGATCGGCATGCAAGTGACGGCGAGGGCCGAATTGACTGCCATCGACGGGCGGCGGCTGACCTTTCAGGTAGAAGCCCGTGACGAGGCGGAATTGATCGGCGAAG
>JAAUYH010255636.1_pt1 | contig 15357 bp, 11 predicted proteins | sample 7278061 | NCBI WGS metagenome assembly JAAUYH01 (sample SAMN14350203, study PRJNA611818) | marine sediment metagenome | isolation source: surface marine sediment (0.6m) | place: French Polynesia: Moorea | collected 2018-08
CCGCTTGTTGGCGCGCTTGTTTAGACAGAGCCACTTTCGCCGCAAGCGGCTCCATCACCTCACGCGTCGCGCCGTGCAGATGAATTCGCACCGCGTGCTTGCCACCATCCCCAGTCGCTTGGGAATCGAGAATGCGTCCAGGGATCTCGAGACTCTCGCCATCGGGCAATTGTAGGCATAGCGCTACCTCCATCCCTTTCTCGGCTTGAAAAGGAAGCCGTAACGTCAAGGTCCCATCCCTACGCAACTTGCGGCTGTAGAAGGTCTCGACGTGCTCCCACGTGGGACATTTGACCTTCAGGGTTTGCACGCGGAGTACGACGATACCACGACTGGCTTACCATTCGCTGGGTTTTGCCATCCTATTTCTTGCCACGGCGTTTCAACGTCACCGAACGCCGCACAATACCCCTGGTTCCAGGCACATGCCCATCGGAACGATCTTCCTTCACCGAATGTTTTTGCCAATCCTCGCCACTCACGCGCAGGGCCAAGGGTTTATGGCCGTCCTTGAGAACCTTGAACTCGTAACTGGCGCCAGTTTGACCGCCCACTTCCACACCAGGCGTAATGCCGACTAGAAGCCATACCCGAGCATCCGCGGGCTCAGAGTCGATCTGAATTACCCCTCGGCCCTGGGGCAATCCCTCTGATGCCTGAGCCGGTGGCTCGGGCGGATACGCTGGCAAACGGCGCTTGCGCGCTTTTTTGCTCGCCGGCAGCGTTTTCGATACCCTCGCGGTCCAGCGCTCGCCGTCGCGCTGCCAGTCGCCGGCACCAACTCGGACATCGACCATGCGATGTCCCGTCAACTCCAATCGCAATTCGTGGACCGCGGCGGTGCTCATCACTCCAGTTTCAAGTGGGGTTTGACCAAGCATCATCCATACTGCTGCCTCTTCGGGCTGAGATTCGATCACGATCCGACCGGGTTTGGGCTGATCGGCCAAATAACCGCGGACCACGGCTTCTTGCTCAGCGCGAACTTGAGCGGCTCGCGCCTCGGATTCCTCGCGCATCGTCGCTTGCTGATTGATAACCCAGACCAATATTCCCGCAATAGCCACAATGGTCCCACCCCATAATAGGGGCATCGCGCGAGAGCGCTGCCGCTTCCACGCCTGTGAGAGATCGTCGGGCTCCACCGCCAGTGGGGACAGCCTTGGAGGATCGGCTGCCAGCTCCCTGGTTTCAGGCGCCTCCGTGGCAACCGCCACCACATCGCGCGACTCCAATGGCGACGCCACTTCTGGCGGCGTCACTTCCGATGGCGCCACTTCTGGCGACGCCGCTTCCGATGGCGCCAATTCCGCCAAGAACGAGTCGAGCTCGTCGCCGGAAGAATCGCTCCCCATCGCAGCATCTGCCTGCAATTGCATATCGGAGGCAAAATCGGCCAACGCTCCGGCGTTGGCCACTTCCAGACCGTCTTCTTCAAATGCTGTGCGAACGGCATCGGCGAGGGCCGCGCCGTCGCGATAACGCTGTGTGCGATCGGTCGCTAACGCGCGTGCGATGACGGCGGCCACCGCTGGCGATACCTCTCCTTCCGTGAGATGTCCCGGCGGCATCTCGCCGCTAAACATCGCGAAGAGGATCGCGCCCGCAGCATATACATCAGAGGTCACGTCGGGTTCATCGCCCAACGCCAACTCAGGCGGTAAAAACCCACCTAGACCGCGAAACAGCCGTGCACCATCCTCGTGTCCGGCCGCGATGGATAGCGCCCGCCCCACAGCAAAGTCATCGACTTGCACACGCCCCTCACAATCGACAACCCATAGACTGCGTGGATGCAGGGCGCCATGGACAATGCCTTGCCCATGGGCCGCAGCCAATCCGGCCATGAGCCCCGCGGCCACTGCAGCCGCCATTGATGCCGGCATGGGCTTGCCGGCATCGGGACCACGCAGGCGCAGGAGATCATTCAAAGACACCCCTTCGACCGTATCGGTCACCGCCACCAATACCCCCGCAGGATTGCGGCCAATGGCGTGAACCCCGACCACGTTGGGATGGCGCAACATAGGCACCTCCAAAATCCCTCCCTTGATAGCATCGGCAAAACCGGGACTGCGGGCGATGGCGTCGGAGATCTCCACTACTAATACGGTTCGCCCCTCGGCCGATTGACCGCGATACACGTGACCGTAGGGACCTTCGCGGACCACATCCCCATAGCTAAAGCCAGCAAAACTGCGCTTGCTCACGAATTCACCCCATTGACCATAGTGCGACTTGAAGCCATGGCTGTGCATATAGATAGAAGACGGCGCCTGCGGCCAAAAAAGGACCAAAAGGCACCTCAACATGGCGCAATGGCACTTGTTCCGCATTGGAATCCAGGGCTGCACCACCCACGTCACCGCCACTATCGCCGTTGTCGCTGTCGTTATCGCCTTCGTTTTTGCCGTCGTTACCAGGGACCTCGGACTCGCTCTGCTGCTGTCCCCGCCCCCGGTGTCGATAGCCAATGACGAGCGCGGTGCCGATCACCGAGCCAAGCATGGAACCGGCGAATAAACTGGTGACAACGCCGGGCCAGCCCCATAGAGCACCCACAACGGCCAGTAGTTTGCCGTCACCATACCCCAATCCCTCACGTCCTGTAAGGTAGTAGTACCCGTCAGAGACCAGTCGGATCACACCGTAACCAATTGCGGCCCCGATCAGACCAGATGCCCATGGGTTATCCAACACCAGCACCCCAAACACGTACATCACCGCTATCGACGGATAGGTAATCTTGTCCAGAATCAGCTTGTGGTCCAGATCGATGAACGTGACGACGACAAGAACCCACTGTAAGCTGGCAAACGCAGCAAAATGCAGCAGTTGCGTGGGCACCGATGACGATGCCCATACCAACATCACGTGATGATATGCCGCCACAAACAAAATCGCCGTAACTGCCTCCACAAGCAGGTACCGCGGAGAGAACTCTGTTTTGCAGTTGCGGCAGCGACCGCGGAGCACGAGATAGCTAAACAGTGGTATATTGTCATACCAACGAATAACATGCCCACACGCACTGCAGTGGGATCCAGGCCATACTACCGATCGACCATGCGGGTATTCATCACTGGGCGGCCAGCGATAGATGCAAACATTGGCAAAACTTCCCAGCAAGGCACCAAGCACAAATACCAGGCTGTAGGCCTCTGGGCTCCTAGCCAAAAGATCGTAGACTTCGTTGTAAGCAGTCATTGTGCTGAGCTATGCGATCTAACCAGCGGTTTTCTGAGCGTAAGATATATATGGCCAATGTGTAGGGACAGGCGCAGATTCGTGGACGGGGTTATGAGCAGTGTGCTCTGGGGCGTGTATGACTCAAGAGAGAATGGCTTGAATACGTATAGAACCACAGTATGCACTGAGAACGCCTGTCACGATTCACTTCAGTGGACCGCCATCGTCAACAAGGCGACAACCACGGTGGCGATTCCATCGTAATGGACACCAATTTGATGGCGAACAGCATCGTCACCGCGTGCGCCCTGATCGCACTCTGTACCGTCAACGCGTGCCGCGAACATCCTTCATCATCCGGGCCAACAGAGAACCCCGGTGGATTGTTGCACGCAATTTCTCAGCCGACCTCGGAGCAACCCGCGGCGATCGACGTGCCAGGCGCATCAAGCAGCGTGGCGGAACTGATGCGGGCACTCGCTCTCACGCACCAAGAGGTCGGTGAGCTCTTGGGTTCTCATGTGTTTTCGGCCACGTCTTCGGCACAAGTGAACGCCGATCTACGCCCGGATCCCACCGACCCTGCCAATCCCCATTCGACGGCCCTTGCCGGTAACGACACGCCGCTCGTGGTCGAAGCCCGCATCGAGTACATGGATAAGGCTCATTTTCGTACCGTCGTCGACAACTCAGCCGACTATGGACGCGAGACGATTTACATTGAGCCCCACTTATATCTCAAGCAACGCTACGGCAAATTTCACCGCCGCTCGCCAACGACCGAACAAGAACCCGCCGAACTACGCGATCGCACCTTTGCCGAACTGCGTGATTATCTCGCTTTGGTGGCACATATGCTCCAAGTACGCGACGGTGGTGTCGACGAGTATTTGGGTCGCCCAGTGCGCAAGGTGCATTTAGAATTGGCATCTGCTGTAGCAGATGCCGATTCTTCCGCCGATAGCGGCGGACAATCTGCCATTGCGGCACAGGCTCAGTCTCGAGCATGGCGACAGCAGCTGCAGGTGGAATCATTGACGGGCACCATCCACCTCGACAATGCAACCGGCATTGCCCTCAGGGCCACGATGGAAGCCAAGGCTCGCAGTAGACGCGACAAAGTCCCCATCTATCTAGAACTCAGCGTAGACCATCGCATCATCGAAATTGGCGTGCCCGTTGAGATCGCATCGCCGCCCGAAGAAGACTGGGTTTCTACTCCGACCAGAACCGCCGAAGCGCAAGAACGCTCCCAGTTATTGCGGGGAATCGCCCAGCCCGCGCGGGCGGCGCCAACCCCGAAAAACCCCAGAGGCAACCCCAAACGCGCGCCCTCGGATAGCAAACGCGGCAACCGCCCAAACCCCAGTGCCGACGGAGAATCTACGCCATGAGCACATCTACTGGTCCTCGCGGACTTACTCGTGGGGTCACGAGCGCCGAGTTGATGGTGCGCCGTTCCCATTTAGAGCTGCACCGCCGCACCATCATCGGTCGTTCCCTTGCGGCTTCGCTGGCTGGAGCAATCCCGATTCCGGTTGTCGACGAGTGGCTGCAAGGGGTGATTCAGCACAGTACCTTCCGCCGCCTGGCTCGCGACTATCACATCGAGCTCGACCACTACGCCCTCGATAGGCTGGTCTACGGCGAAAGCGGAGAGACTACGCTGGACGACCTGCTCTCGGCGAGCGGTGCCCTAGGGCTGCTATCGCGGCGTTGGCGCCGGGTATTTGCCGCCTACCTGGCGACAAGACGCGCGCGTGAGGCCGCCCGCTATTTTGTCCGCTTCACCCTATTTGACCACTACTGCGCCAAGCTCCATGTCGGTTTTGGCGTCTACGGCGATGCTGGACTTGAGCTGCACCAGCTCATCGAAAGCGCCATTGAGCAGACTCCGGGATTCCTCGGAGGCCGTCCCTTCCGCCGCGGTCTATTGGCCATCGCACGCACCATGGTGGAGACTCCTATCGAGTTGATCGATATCGCCAGTCGCGGCAATTTCCGCCGGCTGCTAGCGCGCAATAGCGACAACATTCAGGTCGCCGAGGAAGTCGATGTGGCCCTGGAACGCCAACTGGCTAAGGAGGAGAGCTTTTTGACCCGCACCGCGGCGGTCATCGAAATCCAACTGAGCGCCCAGGGCAATCCCTACCTGGACCGTGTCATCGAAAATTTCGAAAACCTATGGCGCGAGCGCTATCCCGATGCCGGCGAATAAACCCGCTGCACTTCTCATGTCGACACCCCCCAATAGTGAGCCATCGCCTTTGACCGACAGCAGAGATTGTCCCGATACGCACTATGCCTCCCGCCAACAGGCGCTGTCCTCAGTGAAGCGCGTGGTGTTGAAAATCGGCAGCCGGCTGCTGTCGGAAAGTCCGGCTGCACGACCGGCCATATTGGCCGATGACATCGTCCGTCTCCAAGATCAGCGCGGGATCGAATTTCTCGTAGTCAGCTCAGGAGCCGTGGCCTTAGGAAACCGCGTATTAGGCCATCAAAGGCGCCCCACCGACATGCCTGCACTACAAGCTGCTGCTGCGATTGGTCAGGGGAAATTGCTGCAGCATTGGGAACACGCCTTTGCCGCGCACGGCAGAATCATTGCCCAACTGTTACTCACCCACGACGACATCGCCGACCGCAAACGATTTCTCAACGCCCGTCACACGCTACACGCCCTTTTGCGTACCGGTGCGATTCCCATCATCAACGAAAACGATTCTATCGCCACCGAAGAGATCAAATACGGCGATAACGATCTCCTCGCCGCGCTCATGTGCAACTTATTTGCCGCCGATTTGCTCATCTTGCTAACCGACGTCAATGGTCTGAATGGTGCAGATGGCGACCGCATTGCCATTGTTCGCGATATCGAACGCGAAGCCGTACCGGTGGCAGGGGGAAGTGCTCCAGATAGTCCTGGATCTGGTGGAATGGCCTCGAAAGTACAGTCAGCAAAAGCCGCGGCCAAGCGTGGCGCATTGACAGTTGTGGCCCCAGGACGACGACCTCATGTGCTCAGTGAGATACTCAACGGTCGCGATATCGGAACGCTTTTCGCTCCGCGACACCCCAACATACAGCTCAGTAGCCGCAAACACTGGATCGCCTATGCCGCAAAACCGTTGGGGCGACTTACCGTGGACATCGGGGCTTATCGCGCCTTAATAGAGAGGGGTCGCAGTCTCCTGCCCGCTGGGATAGTTGCCGTGGATGGAGAATTCGAACTCGGCGATGTCATCGCCATTGACAACGACCAAGGACGGGAATTCGCCCGGGGCTTAGCCGGCTACCGAGCTGACGATGTACGGAGGATTCTCGGTCTGCAATCCGCCGACATCGAAGCCACTTTAGGGTATAAATATCTCGATGCTGTTATTCATCGCGACGACCTCGTGCTGCTGTGACAGCTGCGTCATGCTAGCGTTCGGTAACGAAACCTTTGAGCAGCAAAGCATTCGTTGCCGCACATCTTCCCCTGCTGCAAATTTAGTACACGATTGCACACTAAAGACTTATCTCGAGACATAGAGCTTTTGGCCCGAGAAGCGCGCGCAGCGTCGCGAGTACTCGCCAAGACCTCCGAAGCACAGCGCCTTGAGTGTCTGCGCAGCATCGCTCGGACCATGCGCGAAGATACCGCTGCCATCATCGCCGCAAACAGCGAAGATCTGGCTCGGGCTGGCGAACGGGGCTTGTCCTCGGCCATGATTGACCGCTTGCGTCTTACCCCAGAACGCATGCAAAGCATGGCGAATGCGGTGGATGAAATCGCCGACATGCCAGATATCGTGGGTCGCATCGAGCGCGAAGAGGTGCGCCCCAATGGGCTTCATGTCGGCCGCATGCGCATCCCCCTCGGGGTGGTGCTCATGATCTACGAATCCCGTCCCAACGTGACCACTGACGCGGCCGCGCTGTGCCTCAAATCGGCCAATGCCGTCATTTTGCGCGGCGGTTCGGAGGCGTTTTACTCCAATCGCGCCCTGGGACAAGCGGTCAAACGGGGCGTTGAATCTGCCGGCCTGCCGGCTGCAGCTGTGCAGATCGTCGGCTCTTCGGACCGCGAGGCCGTCAACCTACTGCTCGAACGCGATGAGGATATCGATCTGGTCATTCCCCGTGGTGGAGAAGGCCTTATCCGCTCGGTGTCCGCCCGCTCGCGCATCCCAGTTCTCAAGCACTATAAGGGCGTCTGTCACCTCTACATCCACAAGGAAGCCGATCTCGACCTGGCCCTGCGGCTGGCCGAGAATGGCAAGGTACAGCGTCCAGGCGTATGCAACGCCGTGGAGACCATCTTGGTCGATCGGGCGATCGCGGATGCCTATGTTCCGATGCTATGTCGCCGCTTTGGCGAACTTGGAGTCGAGATACGCGGCGATGAGACCACTTTAGCTCTTGGCGATACATCTGGCGCCCGCCTAACTCCTGCGTCGGAAGACGATTGGTATGCTGAGTACCTCGACCTCATCGTCGCCGTGCGCGTTGTAGACGATATGGATGCCGCTATCGCCCATATTGAGCACTACGGATCCGATCACACCGAGGCCATTGTTACGACCAATCCAGATGTTGCTGAGAAATTTCTCCGAGATATACAATCATCGACTGTCGTTATTAACGCCTCGACCCGATTTGCCGATGGCGGCCAGCTGGGCTTAGGAGCCGAGATCGGCGTATCCACGACGAGAATTCATGCTTACGGCCCAATGGGAGCAGAGGGCTTGACAACCACAAAATTCGTCGTTCGCGGCGAGGGACAAATTCGCACTTGATCACAAATCATTTCCCCCCAACAGAACAATTGGACAACCATCAACCCATAACCAGACAACCGGTGAGAGCAGTGTGACGAGCACCAACAGATCGAATTTCCAAGGACAGCGAGCAAGTACCAGCCCCCAACGGGGCATCAGTAGCGTGGCGCACAGCAATGGCACCGTCGCAGAGAAGGAGGTGAATCTTCCCCTGCAGCCATTGGAGGTGCCGGGAGGGGACGATGATGGCCTCGGCGAGGCCTTCGTCGCCCTTGATGGCGCCCTGGGCAAAAAGGCGCTAGAGCCCACGCTCCTCGATGTACGCGGCCTATGTTCTTACGCCAACTACATCCTGCTGGTGAGCGGCCGTTCCGACCGTCAAGTCGACGCCATCAGTGAGGGCATCGTCCAAGCGCTGCGCGAAAGAGGCGTCCGCGCCTTGGGAGTCGAGGGCCAGCGTTCGGGCCAATGGGCCTTGCTCGATTTTGGTGACTTCGTAGCCCATGTTTTTCATCACCCTCTGCGCGAGCACTACGACTTGGAGGGGCTGTGGATCGATGCCAAGCGAATTGCCCTCGAAGTCCCCGATGAAGCCAGGATATCGGCTACCGACGTGTACTGACAGATTTTCCGCGAATACGAGAAAGGCCGCTAGATGTCCAAGACATGTAGCGGCCTTTTTGCTTCTATATCTTAGCTAGCCAAGCTAGCCAAGCCGGACGGCCTAGAGGCAATCGAGATATGCCGACAGATCGGAGACGTCCTGATCGTTGAGCGGAGCAGCGGGCGGCATCGTCTTGGCATCAACCGCACGAGCGCGGATACGGGCAGCTGAGGACATAACATCTTCAGGTAGGGTCACACCTCCCGGAGGATTGGGAGCCGAGTGACAGCCCGCACAACTCGCCATAATCACCGCCGCGCCAGCCATGGACGCCGTCATAGCTTCCGTGCTGTTGCAATCCAACATCGGATCGTCATCATCATCGCTACCGCAACCCATGAATGCCAGTACCGCAGAGGCGGTAACAATAAATTTAGTAATCGAACTGAACGACATCTACTTCTCCAAAGTTCTTTGCTAACAGAGCTCTGTCATCTAAGCACAAGCTCACTCCCACGGGGACCCTCAAGCGCCCGTGAAAGTAAAACATTTGACGAAGCATACGGAAAAACGAAACGGGAAGTTTGTCAAGCCGGCAATTGCTGAGAAATACGCTCATAGGGCATCACATGCGCGATCTGCCACATTTTTCAGCGGCCACAAGTATGACAATGTCGGACAATGGGCACCTATATATAATTGCAACGCTGTTAGATAATAACCGATGTCACCTTGCGGTCACATCTCCCGAATTTAAGTCGATTTGGAAGGAATGGTCGCCATCGAGCTCTAGTTGAGCAAAACCGCTCCCATCGAAAGTTACGACTGCGCGGATATCCAATTCGGCCTCGCGATCGGCAAGAGTGCCCATGACGGAACGCTCCGCATGAATGGCATATTCGATGACGCCGTTTTCGACTTTACCGTTTACCAGGCTCCATCGAATATCGCGATAAGAAGCGGCGTACGACAGGGCAAAGGAACGCGAACGGCGACCATCGATCGAAATGATTTCCCACCCGACGTCAAACGTGCCTTCACCATCAAATTCAGCGACATCGCCTTGCAAGCCACTCACAGTCCAATCGCCTGAGCGTGATACATTGCCGGAAAAGCCGCCAATGGCGATCTCGCCCGACCAATCGACAACTACTGCTGCTTCATTGGTATCATCACCGCAAACAGCCAGTTGATTACCATCGATATCGCGGCAATCGACTGCATAGCGATAGCGAAAGCCGGCGCGATCGCCCTCAATGGCGCCGCTGCTACTGCGGCTCAGGCCGCGAGGGATCTCGCCCTGTGCGGAGATAACACTGTCCTCGATGGCGTCGAGCTCACCGCCACCATTATTGGCGACCAGGTAGCCCACATTCGAGGCCACGTCGGCGTAATCTTGTTCAGTGGGCTCGTCACTCTCTACATTACAACCAACCGTTGCCCCACTTACAGCCAATACAGCAATCATCGAATTTGAAAAGATTGCAGCAAACATGTTGCGTATATTCATCGAAAGTTCCTTTCTCGAAGTTCGTGGCATAGTTTCGCCCTGTTAGAAGACCAAATTTCGTGCCACTCCCCATCCCCCTGATCTCTGGTGAATTCACACAATTTCAACAAGTTAACCTGTGGATTCTCGCCACATTCTCACCGACAAAGCTGCTGATATTTTCCACAGTGAAGACAGCTGTACTCTCGTTCGTCGGCCCCCATCTTGCCTTAAAAACAACGCAACTATAGCTACTGTCCCACTTTGTGACCTTTACGTATTCAGCATTAACATGTAATTAGGAGACGCTCGTTAGTTTATCCCCCTATCTCGGAGGTTTTATGCGTCCACGTCTCTTATTGAGCATGTTTGCCGTTACTGCGGCCCTATCGGCCCAAGTGTCTCTAGCAAATGCGCAAACACTATTCTTTTCCGAATACATTGAGGGCTCTAGTAATAATAAAGCGCTCGAGATCTTTAATGGCACTGGCACTAGCGTCGATTTGGCCGACTATCAAGTGCAGATGTTCTTCAACGGCAACACGTCTCCTGGCCTCACTGTCGGCCTATCCGGCAGTTTGGCAAGCGGCGAGGTCTTCGTCCTGGCACAAAGCTCTGCAGACCCAGCCATCCTGGCGGTTGCGGATCAGACATCGGGGGCCGGCTTCTTTAACGGCGATGATGCAGTCGTCCTTGTTCAGTCGGGAACCATTATCGACGTGATCGGCCGCATCGGAGAAGACCCCGGCAGCGAATGGGGTAGCGGCGATACGAGCACGGCCAATAATACACTGCGTCGCCAGAGCGCCATCACCAGCGGCGATGCTGATGGCAGCGATTTTTTTGATCCAGCGGCCGAATGGGATGGTTTTCCGAGCAACACCTTTGATGGACTGGGCAGCCATAGTGGCAGCACTCCTCCCCCAGGCACGGGTGGCATCCTAATCAACGAACTCGACGCAGACACGGCTGGCACTGATACGCTTGAATTCGTCGAACTCTACGACGGTGGAATCGGCAACACCAGCCTCGATGGTCTCGTTTTGGTATTCTATAACGGCAACGGTGACACTTCGTACCGGGCCATCGATCTCGACGGTTTCAGCACCGATGCTGACGGATTCTTCCTGCTGGGCAATAGTGCGGTATCGGGCGTTAGCATTGTATTCCCCAACAACGGTTTGCAGAATGGCGCCGATGCTGTTGCCCTCTATGCGGCCGATGGCGGCGACTTTGCCAACGGAACACCAGTGACCACCGACAACTTGATCGACGCGGTTGTCTACGATACGTCAGATGCTGACGATGCCCAACTACTTGTTCTTCTTGAAGCTGGCGAGCCCCAGCTCGACGAAAACGAGCTGGGCACCAAAGACAGCGATTCGCTACAGCGTTGCCCAGATGGTGGTGCACGCACAACCTCCACCTTCACGGTTGCGGCACCGACCCCCGGCTCGGCCAACGCATGCGGTGATGGCGGTGGCGGCGGCGGTGGCGGCGATGGCTGTTTCACCCCAGCGACTTTCATTCATGCCATTCAGGGCAACGGCATTAGCAGCCCACTCGTCGGCGAGACACATAGCATTGAGGGCGTTGTCGTCGGTGACTTTCAAGACACGCAAACCCAGCTACGCGGCTTCTACGTCCAAGAGGAGGACAGCGACGCCGACCTCGATGACAGCACCAGCGAGGGCATCTTCGTATTCGATAATGGCTTTGGCGTCGACGTAGCCATCGGTGATCTTGTCAATGTTACCGGCGAGGTAAGCGAATTCGGAGACCAGACCCAACTCACCAATATCAGCGCCGTTGAAGTATGCGGAGCTGGACCTCAGGTTAGCTTCTCCAACCTCACCCTACCGCTTTCCGCCATCGATTTCCCGGAGCGATTCGAGGGGATGGCGATTTCATTACCGCAGACATTGGTCGTCACCAACACCTTCTTCTTGGGTCGATTCGGCGAAGTTTGGCTATCGAGTGGCGATCGCCGTTTCAATCCCACCAACGTGGTTACGCCGGGAGCAGAAGCGGTTGCCCTGCAAGAGGAAAACGACCGCAACTTGATCGTGCTTGACGATGCTAGCACCAGACAAAACCCCGACCCCATTCCATATCCAGCTCCGGGACTAAGCGCACAAAACACCTTGCGCGGCGGCGATACGGCGACGGGAATCAGCGGCGTATTGGCTGAAGCATTTGGTGCCTACCGCGTTCACCCCACAACCACACCAGTATTTGATGCGGCCAATCCGCGCCCCGTCGAGCCCGACCTGCCCGGAACTGGCAATTTGCGGGTAGCGAGCTTTAACGTACTCAACTACTTCAACGGTGACGGTAACGGCGGAGGATTCCCGACACCGCGAGGCGCCGACACGCCGTCTGAACTCGTACGTCAGCAAGATAAAATCGTCACCGCAATTTTGAGTATGGATGCCGATATCATCGGCTTGATGGAACTGGAAAACGACGGATATGGTCCAGATAGCGCCATCCAAGAACTCGTCGACGCACTTAATGCCAATGGTGACAGCTATGAATTCGTCGATCCCGGCCTAGATGCACTTGGTGGTGATGCGATCGCCGTGGGTATCATCTACCGCCCACAAATCGTTCGCACCATCGGCCCTGCACTTACACTCGACACAGCACCTTTTGATCAGCGCAATCGGCAACCCCTATTGCAGACTTTCAAGCTACGCGGAACCCACGAGAAACTGACGGTGGTCGTCAATCACTTCAAGTCCAAAGGCGGTTGTCCGGCTAGCGGCCCCGATGCCGACCAGGGAGACGGGCAAGGGTGCTTCAATCCCACCAGAACCGCGGCATCGCAGGCACTTGCCGATTGGCTAGCGACAGACCCCAGCGGCAGCAATGATCCCGATTTTCTCGTCATGGGCGACCTCAACGCCTATGCGAAGGAAGATCCCATTTCAGCATTTGAGTCTGTTGGCTACACTAACCTAATCGCTGAATTCATCGGCCAGGCCGCGTACTCATTCAGCTTTGACGGTCAATACGGCTACCTCGACCATGCGTTAGCTACTGCAGGCTTAACGGCGCAGTCTATTGGAGTCACAGAGTGGCATATCAACGCCGACGAGCCAGTTTCCCTCGACTACAATGAAGAATTCAAATCACCGGGTCAGGTCATTAGCTTGTACAGCCCTGATGCGTTCCGTGCCTCCGACCACGATCCAGTCATCATTGAGTTCAACTTGGGCCGTACAGGTGGCGGTGGGTACTGTCCGCCATTTCATCGACCTTTCCCGCCGCGTTGGTGGCCGCCACGGCACCGTTTACCACCTTGGGCCCGCGGCATCATTCGCTGGCTGCGATACTTCAGATAAATAACACCTGCGCAGGCTCCTATTTTGGTTCATCGGCGACTCCCACTCTCGGATACGACTGTTCGTCGATTAAGCAGCTGTGGGGCACTATGCATCCAACCATTGTAAAAGATTCTCAATAATTGAGGCCTTACCTAAACGGACTTCACGGCCATAGCCAGCTTTGGCCGGATTGAGAATTAAGACATCATCGTCTACGGTGACCACAGCGACTACCCATCGCCATCCCAAGCGCTCACCATCGGCTTTCATACGTGACCAATGAGATTTAGAGAATCGCACAGTGAGCGATGATCGTTTTACCTGAAGCCCGAGCTGCACTGCGCCGCGGATAGCAAGAATATCAAACGCACCGCGAGACGCACGGGATTGATATATAAGATCGAACCCCATTCGAGCCAAGTGTTCCGCTACTCGCAGCTCGGCTTCGTTGCCCAAAATCCGCATCGGTACCACACTACCTCCTGGCTGACGCCAAGATAGCCATAATCGGAACGCATGGTCATCAATGGCATAATGGCCATCGTCGAGATGTTGTAATGCGTCGCCTAAGCGCTCAATATAACGCGCTGTGGCACCCGAAGCAGCCTCGATTTTCTTTGCAATATCGGTAAGGCGTCTCGGTCCATCAGCTAAACAATTAAGCACTGCAGCTAGGTTTGTCGAACGCCCGACAAGTCGATGATATATGTGCTCGAAATACAGCGATAGACGGCCGCTACGTGAAAACAACGCATCCTGAGTAGCGGCCTTGAGGTCATCTTCACTATATGGTGGATCATATACAGTAAGGGTTTCTCCGATGATTTGTAGATAAAATGGGTGGCCACCGATAGCGCGCACAGCTCGATCGGCCAGGGCAGCAGAGATTGGACGCTCTTGAGGAGCCTGTTCTGTGAGTAATTGACAGGCCTCGCGATGCTCGAAAGGGCCTAAATCCATCAGTCCAAAATGTTGAAAAAATGGTGAGTGACGGCTCGTAACCATTTCCATAAGCATCGCACGCGCAGAGCCAGAAACTACGTAAGAAACACCTCGATGAGTCTGCCAAACGCTCCGCATAAGCGGTAGAGGGTCAGGGATACGACTTGTGGCCCGAGTACTGCCGAGTGAAGCCAGTTCCTGAAACTCATCGATAGCGACAATAAAACGGAGCCCCCATTCCACGGCCAAGCGTTCTGGTAATTCAAGGAAGCGCTGAATCGTGGTTCCTGTGAGCTTCTGCTCAGGTATGTTCAGTATTTCGACTCTAAACTCTGGCGGCAGCGACGCAAAACGGCTTGAATGTTGTAAAGCCGCACGATAATCGGCTGGACGCTGGGCCGCCAATTCCAATGATGTTCCCAGTTCACCGCTCAGCGCCGCATCGAGGGTTCTAAAGGCATAGCGACGGAATATCTCGACTGAGAGCGGCATTGCCTCAAAGGTATCTAGTAAGATAAAACGAACAGTATCGGTAGCCGCTTGGCGTGCAAGTTCAAGGATCAGACTCGTCTTGCCGACTTTGCGTGGACCAATGATAGCCAGCCATTGTGGATGCCCTTCCTCTAGGCGAGCCACGAGAGCGTGTAGCCGCCCTAACTCACGCTTACGGTCATGAAATGATTCGGCTGTTGCTGGAACACTCGTATGAAACATACCTGCTAGTACTTCGCTATAGGGGTTTTCATCGGCTAGTGGCATAGAGGCCCCGGTCGCAAGGGGTCGAGGCATTCAGGGTACTAGCAAGTTTGCTACGTAGCAAACCTGCTACGTAGCAAACTTGCTAGTACCAATGCTACCCACTTCTTCTTACTTCATGGGATTTCAGCTTACACAACCCCGTTGATGCCTCAGCCCATTGCTGAATGCCTCATTACGCCAACGCATCAGCGCGCCTCTCGTCCGTTTGAATATTGAGCATCCACAACGGAGACTGTAGTCAAAAGTTGCGTTAAATGCTCCCCATCAGGAGACATGTTTCAA
>JAAUYH010045337.1_pt1 | contig 15356 bp, 10 predicted proteins | sample 7278061 | NCBI WGS metagenome assembly JAAUYH01 (sample SAMN14350203, study PRJNA611818) | marine sediment metagenome | isolation source: surface marine sediment (0.6m) | place: French Polynesia: Moorea | collected 2018-08
GACCTTGAGGCAGAGCAAACTGCCAGCAATCTGAAAATAGATGTACTGTTAAACTAGGAATTAGTCCTAACTCAACCGCTTTTTTTCCCAGTTTTTCTGCCTCTTCTGCTAAGCTAGTTTGACCTTGGAAATGATATTTGCTCATTTGACTCAATCTCATCAACCAGTCAGATTAAAACTCTAAAAAGCTTCTTTCTTAACCAATTTACACTTAAATAGTCCTATCCCAATTATAGCAATCCAGCTTTGAGTATTTTTGTCAAGAAGTATTTTCTGCTAAGGTTATCATTTGACCTGATTTTCGCTTTAACTCGATGCCAATGAAGTTACTTTTTTTAATTTGAGAACCAAGCTCGGCAGAAAATTCGAGCTTTAAATTAGTGCCAATTTTTCGTTTCGGGAAACAAAAATTAGTAATGACTTCTTATTTAACTCCAGAAGTTAAACACGAATAAAATTGGTTTAAACTAACACTTTTAGCTTATGTAAATCTTTGGGCTGCTAAAGATTTGGCTTTCGTTTTACCTAGAGAATGGGAATACCATTTAAAAACAGATCGAGAAATTCAAGTAACTCCTGGCTTAGTGCAACGAGATTATTCGATAATAATCTCACAGGTTGGGCAAATTACTAAATCTCCCAAACCTCGAGGTTATTCTTCTGGACGTATTAAAGGGTATAAAAAATCGACAAGAACTAGTCATCAAGTTATCAAGAAAACTAAAAAAGTAAGTCAAAAAATCAAGAAAGCGGCTTAGTTTTTTAAGAAATTACCGACAAAAACCGATTGCTGAGCTATTTTTCTAGCCTAGGACAAGATAACATATCCCATTTTGCTTCGTCGAACTCACGTTTTTTAAGTGCTCACCATCTACGCATAATATTATTTTTCAGAAATGGTATAACAATGAAATAACTCCGCTTCTCCCCAATCTTTTAGGTATTTTGTAATTTTTTCTTCTCTTCTCTTTTCTATAAGTCATACGACTTTTCTTTTTTCTAGATCGACTAAGAATTAATCGTTAGACAGGCATAGTTGTACATTTCCTCCAGCTCTCAAACTTTTTTTCTGGGTTTCCAACCATCGTGAAAATAAATCTGAGAGAATCTTAGAGGATATTTGTTCGTCTAATTCAGCTTGAATAATTTCTTCTACTAAAATCAGATGAATTCCGCTAGAAGTTTTAATTGGTTTAAGAACTTGGGGTGGTTTGGCAGCAAAGACAACAGCAGAAATTTCTGGTTTTAAATCTTTGCGATTTGCTACTCCCCGATACCCTCTAAGACGACGTAATTCTCTATCCTGAATATATTCACGAGCAACATCGTGAAAACAAACTTCATTTTCGCTAATGGCATAAAAAAGTTCTAGAGCTAGGTCTTCATCTTGTAGGATAATCTCATAAAGAACTACTCCAGAATAATCTAGCTGGCGTTCAAAAAAGTAACGTTCTACTTTATTTGCAAACAAACGATCGGCTAACTGACGAGTAATAACCTTGGTATAAATGATCCGCTCAAAATCGTCGAATGAGAGCTGATATTTTTTCAGCCATTTCCAAGTATCTTCAGCAGTATCGAGTTGATGGGCCAAACGAAATCGATTGGCTTCTTTTTGAAGTTCTGCTGTATCCACTTCCATTCCTGTAGCTGCAAAAGCTTCAACAATAATCTTCTCAGTTAAAATCTCTTCTATAATCTCAGGAATTTTAGCAGATAGCTTGACTCGATCCACTATATCTGCCGATGTTATGGCAATATTTTTTAACATTCTTTGCCTTAATAAAAAATCGATCGTAAATTAGAGTTTTAAACCGTCTTGGTTTAACTTTTTAAACGGATCGAGAATGAAATCAAAAATCCGACGCTGACGTACGATTATTTCGGCAGTTGCCGTATCTCCAGGACGTAAAGGGAGACAATCAGAAGATTTGACCACGCAACTACGATCTAGTTCGACTTCTATATCGTAAGTAGTCACTTGACCTTGCTGATTTTCGGTGATTTTGGAATTAGGAGATATCTCGACTAATTTACCCGAGACCAGGCCGTAATCCTGAAAAGGATAAGCATCGAACTTGATTTTCACGGGCATTTTCTTCTGCAAAGAACCACTTTCCGCCGTCAAAATTTGTCCTCGCAACACCAGATCTTCTCCGAGGGGGGCAATCTCTGCTATTTTTTCTCCCGGTTGCACTACCTCTCCTGCTGTTTGAATCGGTAAATCAAAAACTATGCCATCGATTGGTGCTTTAATGACTCGTTGCTGGAGCTGAAATTTCAAAGATTCGATTTCAGTTTTAGTCCGAGCAATTTCGGAGGTTAGAGTCGTAATTTCTGCCAATAACTTGTTAAGTTGCTTTTCACTTTTTATTAAGGTTATTTGCCCTGAATTTAGTAGGCTTTGATAGCTGTTTTGTTCCTGCTGCAAGCGAATTTGAGCGGCTTTAATTTCAGCAAAAGATTTTTGTAAGCTCTTTTGAGAGCTAGTTTCCTTTTCGCGCTGGCGAGAATTAGCCTGAGATATTTTAAACCTAGCTTCTACGACTATCTGTTGCTTTTCTTTAACTAATTGTTCTGTTTCTTGGAAGCGGTCTTTTGAGATTACACCCTGTTTATAAGCTTCTCGATAACGCTGGTATTTTTCCCGAGCACCTTGAAGTTGAATTTCTCCTAATTTATAGGCAATTTGACTGGAAGCAACCTCTTGCTTTGTTTGTTCCACTAATGCCTTTTGTTTTTGTTGTTGTAATTTAGAAAGACTTTGGAGAGATTCTAGATTAGCTTTAGCTTCTTGAATTTTTCCTTGCTTTTCCAAAAGTTGGGCTTGATTTTGTTGCTTTTGGGTCTCAATAACCAGCATCAACTGATTTTTCAATAACTCTAACTGGTAGAGTTGATTCTGTTGACCCTCTAACTTACTTTCTTCTTGGTGAAGTTGAGTATCGATTAATTTTGACTCTAGGGTTAATAAAGTTTGTCCGGCTTTGACTTGCTGGCCTTGTTTAACGTTAATTCTTGCTACCGTACCCAATACTGGCGCATCTAGCTCGCTAATTCGCTCCTTTGGTTCTAGTCTGCCTCTAGCGGTGCCAGTTTCGTCAATTTGAGATAGCATAGCCCAAGGTATGATGATGCCGACAAACGCCACCATTAGATAGAGCAATCCCCGCGTCCATGCCTGTGGTAAAGTATCTAATAATTCTTTCGTAGCGTAAGACCAATCATCTGCAGTTTCGGTCAATGGTGGCGAATTGTTCTGTTCTGATACTTGCAACATTTCTAGGCTAGACAAGCTTCGATTGTTTGATTCGCGACCGTTGCCAATATGGCCGTTATGGCCGTTATTAGAGTTAATTTTGTTGCTCATAGCACTATTGTATCGAGTTGAAATTTACTAAAGTTATTGACATCTCCCTTGCTTTAAACGCTGCTTCGAGGAATCGATCGTTTACTGTCTTCCGTACAATTGCTGTTGATTGAGATAGTAGTAATGTCCTCTTTTAGCCATCAACTCCTCGTGAGTACCTCTTTCAATTAATACACCTCGATCTAAAACCAGAATTAAATCTGCTTGGCGAACGGTAGAAAGACGATGGGCGATGACGATCGCAGTTCTTTTTTTGAGGATGGTATTGAGATTATTTTGAATGATTCTTTCCGACTCGGCATCCAAATGAGAAGTCGCCTCATCGAAAATTAATAGCTGAGAATTTCCTAGCAAAGCCCGAGCGATCGCTATCCTTTGTCTCTGTCCGCCAGATAGCATCCCGCCCCCTTCTCCAATCTGAGTTTCGTAACCCATCGGCAATTTTTGGATGAATTCATCAGCACCAGCTAGTCTTGCTGCTGTCAAGATTTCTGTTAAGGTTGCTTCTGGATGTCCCAAGCTAATATTTTCGCGAATTGTGCCTCCAAATAGGAAGGTATCTTGGTCTACTATGCCAATTTGCTGTCGCAACGATCGCAGCGAAATACTCTTGATATCTTGCCCGTCGATCGATATCTTTCCTTCCGTCGGCGGATAAAGCCCTAAAACTAGTTTGGAAATAGTCGTTTTTCCCGAACCGCTTCGTCCTACTAATGCTACTGTTTGTCCTGGCTCGATCTCAAAAGTGAGATTTTCGAGAACGTTAACGGTGCTTTCTGGATGATAGCGAAAAGTTACTCCCTCGAATTGAATCCGACCCTTTAGTTTCCCTAAAGATTGACGGGCTTGATGTTGCAAATCTTCTTCCGGCTCGTAGTCCAACAAGTCATCGATCCTTTCTATGGCGATCGCCAATTCCTGCAACTGATTCCAGACTACCGTCAGTCTTTGGAACGGCCCGATTACATTGCCCAGAAGCATGTTAAACGCAACCAATTGCCCGATGGTCAGTTGATTGTCGATTACTAAATAAGCTCCAAACCACAGCACTCCCGTACTAGCAACAGCTTGAATGGTATTGCTAGCAATCTGAAGCCGATTGCTAATTATTTGCCCCGAAAAATTGGTTTCGATCTTTTTATTTAACAGTTCTTCCCAATGCCAACGTACCGTCTGCTCGACGGCAGTAGATTTGATCGTGCGGATGCCGGAAATCGCTTCGATTAAATAACTGTTCTCAGTTGCATGAGCGTTAAATATTTCTTGAGAAATGCGTCGTAAAAAAGGCGTTGCGGTTGCAGTTAGCAGAATAAAAGGCGGGGCGATCGCTAAGGCTAACAGAGCCATTTTCCAGCTATACCAGAACATCAATCCCACGTAAACAAAAATCGTGAGCAAATCCAACACGATAGCTAGAGCTTCGCCAGTGACAAATCTTTGAATCTTTTTATTTTCTTGGACTCGCGACAAGATATCCCCTACATAACGGGATTCAAAAAAACTCAAAGGCAGTCGCATAGTATGGCGAATAAATCCGACTATTAGGGCTACATTGATCTTATTCCCCATGTGGTCGAGGAGATATTGCCGCAAACCAGTCATGGCGACGCGGAATAGACTGAAAATCAACAAGCCCAGACCTACTGCTGTTAAAGTTAGCTCGGAACGCTGCACTACAACTCTGTCTAAAATTAACTGAGTAAATAAAGGTGTAATTAAACCAAATATTTGAATAAACAGGGAAGCAATGAATACCTCCAGCAGGATTAACCTGTGAGGTTTGACTAGTTCAAAAAATTCCCAGAAAGGTGTATTCTTCTCTCGAGCATCTTTTAATCTTGGTGTGGGTTGGAGTAGCAATGCATAACCAGTCCAACCAGCTTGGAATTCTTGGTGACTGAGAGTTTTTTGTCCGATAGCGGGATCGGCAATAATTACTTCTTTGCCAGTAATTTTGTAAACGACAATATAGTGTTTTGCTTCCCAATGAACGATCGCGGGTAGTTGTTGTCGGGCTAACTGAGACAAACTAGCTTTGACCGGGCGAGTAGCAAAGCCGATACTCTCTGCTGCAGCACACAGCCCTCGCAAAGACGATCCGTTACGATCTACATTAGCAGCATCTCGCAAACGATTGACGCTAAAATGCTTGCCCCAGTAATTAGCCACCATGACCAAACAGGCCGCACCGCAGTCAGAAACGCTTTGCTGGGCAAAAAAGGGATAGCGTCGAGAGATTTGTTGCCAGAGATGGGTTATTTTTTGGCTGGGGGAAGGAAAATAAGCTTGGTTAATCTTATTTTGCTCTTTGGACAATTCTGGAGTAACTGCCTCTTTGAGGGTTTGGAACTCTTTCGCTGAGGCAGAAACTGGATCGGAATCGGATTGGCTTAGTCGGGAATCGAATTTTTTTGCTTGACGATAAAAATGGTCTTGGATTGAGGGATATTTTTTAACTAGGGCAAACAATAATTCTGGGGTAAAATAGCCGATTTTTACACCTATAGAAGCTCTAGCAGAGTAAGGTTTAAAGTTTGCTTCTGGAAAAAAAGTACATTCTCCAAAGCTGTCCCCTGCTTTGAGAGTAGTAATTAAATCTCCGTTGCTATCTATTAGTCTGACTTTTCCCTCGAGAATTAAGTGAAGTCCGGCTTCGGATTTTGTAGTTTGCCAAAATAGACCTAATTTGGGTTGGATAAATTTGATTTTTTTAAGACAATTGGAAAATTCTGATTTTGAAAGATGATGCCCCAATATCTCCTTCAATTTTCCTCGGGCGATCGACTTAACAGGAGTATTGATAAGCATTATTAAATAATATTTTAATTATTGGCAGTTTCAAGAAATTAAATTTCTTGAAACTAACCTATCTTAAGATTGGATTCGGTAAAGATAGTTCCGCTTGGGTTTTAGGAATAATACTTTTTGGCTTTTTCCCCTGCGATCGGCTTTTGCAACGATCTTTAAAGAGATGAAAAGACCTATCGCCATCCTAAAGCTAGCGGAACTTTTAATCCATTGCTCTTAGGAGAACATAAGTTCTACAGTTTGTACTTGAAGTGCTTGCGCATGTGCAATACTTCCAGGAATCAGTGCGCCACTGTCTAAAAGGTCAAGAAAATGGTCTCCTAATGCAGTCGGATCGCCGTTAGCATCGACAAAACCATGTGTAACTAAACCTAGATATTGGGGAGCCTGTGTCGCTATCATTCCTCCGTGAATAGCTTCTAACTCGCTGTTGTTAAGATCTACTAAGTTGTTATTTTCTTGCGTGTTTACTAAATCGTTAATTTGGATCTGATATTTTAGATTCATTTTTGTTTCTTGGTTCATTTTGATATCTATGAAATAATAGATCGATTCGTAACTTCATTTTAAAATTAAGTTATTTAAAATGAAGTTATTAATATTTTCATATAAGATTTTCAATATCATTGATTACTTTATTTTTATTTTAAAATCACTATTAACTAATCTTAATAAAGACTTTTTTTATAGCTATATTTCTTAGAAATTTAACTTGTAAAAATAGTCTGTAATTGAGACTCAATGATTAACAAGTTTATTAAAAATAATGTTATGTATTGAGTTTGACAAAATTATTCACGAGAACCTCGCGGGAGAATGGAAGCCTCGCAACTTTAGTTCGAGGGGGAAATTCGACTCGGCTAATTTATTAGCCGTAAAAACTGTATTGATAACCATCTTTTTTGTGAATATGAGAACAATATTTATAACTAATGCCAGCTACTCTTCCTGAAGAGGTTGAAATATCAAAACTACCAGAAGCGCGACATAAAACTCTTCCTGTATAAGTTCCTAAGCAGCCGGAGCAAGCAGGCAGAGGGCAGAGGGCAGAAGGTACATAGATCCTGTCTTTTTACTTTTAATTTAATAATATGCAATTTAAAGGATTAACAGCTTATAAGTATTGAAATGATTCAATTAGAGACTATTTTTGAGAAAATTTATAGTTTTGTAAATATCTAACTCGATTGTCTCTAGAGAATAATTAGCGGGTAAAGCCAATTGGAATTTGCTTAGTCTATATTGAGGTTCGATCTAATGAACGATCGAGTTGAAGGATCTTTCCAGAAATCATTGGTATTCGTAGCATAAATCGACTTTAGATATGTTACTCAATCTCAAAGCCATGATTTTTAAACTTTAATGTTTGAGCATTTTCTGTTACGGTACGTCTGACATCATCGGATACACCATCGGGAATATTTGCTTCAATTTCTAAAGTAATTTTTACTGTCGCACCGCTAAGCTTGCTCAAATGTTGAATGATTTCATCGGCGATCGCCTCTGCATCTCGATTAATTCTCAACGGATCGATCGCTACGCTACCGTAAAATCTTTTATAAATTATAGGCTTGGGAGCAGTTGGAGAAGTTCCTTTTCCATGATTATCTCCAGTTACTGGTTTCGTTCCGCTTTTGCCATCTGGGTCTTTGCTTATAATGGGAGTATTTTTTTCTCGATCTGCATCTATTTGTTTTGTAGCAACACTTGGTTTAACTAATAAGTTTTGGCTGCTAATAGTAGGATCGATCAGTTGTGGTGGATTTATTAATTCTAAATAACGCTGTTTTGTTTCGTCCCACCCTTTTGCATAGGCAAAATGTTCTTCCCAAGTTACTAATTTAACTCCATCTTTTATTGCTTCTAGTAGGACTTGAGAATTTTTCAGACGCGGTAAATAAACATATTGAGTTAAATAGCCCCACAATTGTTTTAAACTAATGCTGTCTGAATTGTTCCAAACGTAATCTTCTAATACTTCTAGGCTGAGGCGAGTAGCTGAATATACGGTAATTAAATTTTCTTCGTGAATTAATTTGTTACTAGCGCGATCGATCGGAGAATTTTTACCTTGCAAGCGAATTTCTTCCCATTCTATAGGTTCTTGGGGACTCGCTTGTGCGGGAACTAACAGCCATTGATATGTTTCGTTAAGAATAAGGGCGATATCTTTGTCAGTTTGATTTAATTTGGTGGTAGCTTGTTTGTTTTGAAACGCATCTAAATTTAATATTTCTTTTTCTGCGACGATCGCATCCCAAGCTAAATAATCGGCAACATTTTTTTCTAAAATTTCCAGTTTGGTTTTGTCTGGAGCGAGAAAAACAACGGTATTTTTATGATAGCGAGGACTGCTACCTTTATTATTAAGTATCTCTTCGACCCATTTTCTTGCCTGACTGTCATCGGTTGTTTTGCTGTGATTATATTGCGGGCCGAGAATTACTAATCTTATTCCTAAATTTGCGTCATCAGGGATGTCTGCGGTAGATTGAGGGGCGACGTGAATTGCTGAAAATTCTTCTTTGCTGCGATCTTTTTTTAATCTTTTGACTATTTCTTGGTGTACTTTATATTTATCTTCTAAATATTGGCAAGCCCGATCGCGTGCGGTACGAGTAACGTTAGGTTGAGTGGAAATCCAGTAACGGTTGTTGTCGAGATATAGATAAGTGGCGCGATCGCTCAATCTCCTTAAGGCATCTCCAAAAGTAGCGACGCTTTCACCAGGTTGAGTACAACCCAATTTTATCCTGCGATCTTCGATCCCTTTATTTGCAGCCCTTAGAGTAGGTGCAGAACCGAGATAAATAGTTCTGGCGACGCGACGAGAGGCTGAATACCTGCCTAAATTGGGATTTTGTCGGTCTAAAGTCAGGGGGAGAGAGTTAGCCCCGTCTACATCTTTATCGATAATAGGCAGCCAATTATCGTCTAAATAGCGAGTTAATTCGGATTGTACTCTACCATCGTCCATCGGCAAATGGGCTGGCATAATTAACAGACTGCGATCGTCTCTTTCCCAAAGCGAGTGAATTACTTTTGCCATTAACCGCAGTACCCCGCGAGTACGTTGGAATTTTTCTAAACTCGACCAGTCGGAATAAAGGCGATCGAAGAATTCGGGATGAATGGGATAAGGTTCGCCCAAACGTCTTTGATAATCGGCTTCTCTGCATTCTAGGGGGAATTCTTGGGCTTGAGTGCGGTACATCTCGGAGAATTTTTTAATTACCGCGTCTCTGGCTACGAATAGTTGGCTGTCGGTCAAGGTTTGAAACAGACGACGGCGCACGATTTCAAAACTTTCTTCGGCACTAGCAGGTCGCCAAGGTGATTCTACCCTTCCGATCGCGTTTTTTAAACGATCTAAAGCTTCTTTTCCTCTTTCTCCACCTATTTCGATATCTGAAGCGGGGATACTGGCTACTAATAAAGTGCGATCGGCGTTTTTGGCGGACTCGCTTAAGGTTTGTGCGAAAGTAAAATGAGTGTCGAAACTTCCGGCAGGTAAATCGCTTTTTTCGTGAAGTTGACGGGCATAAGATACCCACTCGTCGATCAAAATGAGACAGGGGGCGTATTTATTAAAGAGTTTTTTTAGTTCGTCTCCGGGGTTGGTGGCGGTTTCGTCGGCTTTTCTGAGCATTTCGTAACCTTCAGCCCCGCCAAGTTGCCAAGCTATTTCGCCCCAAAGGGTGTGTATTTGCGTTCCGTCTGATTTTTGATGTATTTGTCCGGGGGATATTTTATTACCCACCAAAACTACTGTATTGACGTTTTGGGGAAGTTCTTTAACTCCTGCTGCTTCAAATACTGGTTCTAAACCCGGCAGTCGATCGGCTGACAAACCAAAAAATAGGTGATATAAGGCTAGCATGGCGTGAGTTTTGCCACCACCGAAATTAGTTTGCAATTCGATGACGGGATCTCCACCCATACCGCTCAATCTTAGTAAAGCATTAGTTAAGAGTTGTTTGAGTCCTTCGGTTAAATATGTACGCCCGAAAAACTCGTCAGGAAGTCGATATTCGTCCGAACCTTCATCTAATTTCCTTCAGCAACGATCGCCATTAATTTAGCATTTAATCTGCCTGCTTTTCCTTCGCTACGAATATAATCGAAACCAACAGGAGTATCGCAAGCAATACAAATCGCACCTTTGCGGTTTACAGTGCCATCTTTGCCGTTATTTTTGCCATTAATTACCTGAAAATTAACAACAGTTTCGCCAGAATTTTTCTCAATAATAGGCTTAACATAAGCTTCCTTACCCTTTTTAGTAGAAAGCTGAAACGACCTTACTAAAGGCATTTGACAGCTACAACCCGGATTAGGACATTTTACAGTTCTGGCCCACAACCAAGCAATTACTGTTGCTTTATCCCCACCATATTCCGCAGGTAACTCAATTTGAGGATATAAATGCCCAATGCGTTTAAAAGCCTCCTCTCGCATCCATTTACCGTAATAACGCACGTCTTCAGCCAAACCTCGCGCATTTTGCCAATTTTCGATTAGTTGTTGACGCGATTCTGGATTTACTGGGGCTTTATCCTTAAATTTAGGGGGAATTTCGATTAATGCTTTGGTTATTAATACCGCTACCGGATTTAAATCGCTACCAATAGCTTGTAAACCCAATCTTTGTGCTTCTAAAGGAATAGATCCCCCACCACAAAAAGGATCGTACACTGGTGGGGCATATTTAGCTATATATTCGCGAACTTCATTTATATTTGTTGGTGGTTCTTCATTTCTATTCCAAGCGATCGATCTGGCTATTTCTTTTTGTGCATTTTCTAATACTTCAGAATTGCGATCGTTTACATCATGCCAAGAAACTAAACCTCTTACTACTTGTTTAGTTTTCCCTTTTTTATCGGTTTCTACTGTTATTTTGCCTAGCAGATCGAAAAGTCTTTGTCTTTCTTTTTTTTGCTCTGCTTCTGTGGGAAATTTTTCCGGCCAGCTAGAAGGATCGTCTACTAAAGAAGCAAATAAAACCGCACGACAAGCTGCTAACGGTCGTCTAGCCCACCATAAATGTAGCGTAGAAGGATGGCCGTGCCTAATCGATTTTTCTCGCCCCGATTCGACATTTATAGCTTCTAATGGTAGGGCTATCTCGATTAATTTTTTTCTCATTTATTTACATAAACAAATCCCCTCAAATACTCCCATAGTTTTAGTCGAAAATGTTGTTATTATCTTCACATTTTATTGTTAATAAATAACGCAGAAATTGAAGAAATAAAACATCAAAGTTTCCCCTATTTAAACCTAATAATAGTGGGGATCGATTTAGGTAAAATACAAGACCTTTAAAACTATTCTTTTCGTAAAGTGCTTTACTTTTTATCGATTAATTTTCCTTTTTCCCAAAGTTGCTTCCACGAGTAATTAACGCTACTAGCCCCAAAATCAGGTTCGCGAGAAAAGGGTTTTTGTACGTAACTTACCTTACAGAGATCGATAATAGTTTCGTTTGAGTCTTCTGTATTATCGAGTAGAGGAGCTTTTACCAAAGCTAAATAATAGTTTTCTGGTTTGTTTAAAGCCGAAAGTATTTCGTTTTTAGTTACCGTAACGGTTTCCGCTCCGGCAATTCTGCCTTTTACTTCAATAAACCGCAATTTTCCAGTTCCGGGTATTTTAGATTCGATATCGTAACCGCATTTTGCACTGCTGAGATCTTTTGGTTCGTAGCCTAGATCCCTTTCTATTTTCATAACTGCGGCGATCGCTATTTGCTCTACTCTTTTTGTTTCTCTAGCAAACATTCCCGCTTCTGAATTATCTACCCCTCGCAACCTTCTCAGTAACCCCAAAGGTATCACTAAAGCACCACCTACCACTACTGGAGGAAGAGGCGATAATTGGCGTTCTTTATCTAATTCTTCCAAACGTTTTTGCAATCTAGCTGTTAGTCCGTCCGCTCTTTGTCGGGCTTTGGTAGAATTAAGTTTAGCGTTTGGTTTGCCTGCTTCTTCCTGCAAGCGCAATTGAATCGCCCTAGCATCCCAATAGTTGAGCTCTTTGTCAAGCAATCTTTGACGGCTAGAAGGGTTTTGTTAATTAATTCCTCTTTACGCTGGCGAACTTCTTGAAGGTGTCCCGAAACTAGATGAGCGATCGCGTAACTGGTAGCTTTACTTTCTATTTCTTCTCTCAATCCCAATTCGTTTAATAACGGTTCTATTAAAGGCTTTTCAGCTTCTTCTATAGCTCGATAATCTAAATAAGGTGCTATTCCGGCATTTTCAGCCTCTCCTTGGCTGGTAATTTCGACGTACTGCATTCGGCGCGAAACTACTCGCCGCTTTCCATCTTTGTTGGTTCTCGCGTCTTGAATGGCGTGTTCGAGATATACTAAAGCTCTGACTTCTTCTCCCGAGTCGTTCGGATCTACTAAAATAGCCCCTTGTTTGAGTAAATTTCTGTAGCGTTCTAAAATCAGATCGATCGTCGCGTCTAATAAAGAATGACCCGGACAAACAAAAGCGGCTGGTGGTTTACCCGGAACGTTAATCAATTTTTTTTCAAAACAGACTCTTTCATAACGGCGTAAAATAGCCTCTCCAACACCAATTTGTCTGTCTCTATTTCTAATAACTGCCGGAACGTGGGTTATTTCGTAACGCCTCGATTCCCGCTCTTTTATATTACCGCCGAGTTTTTGAAAGGCTTCGAGAAAAAAGGAAGCAATAAAATGAGGCTGCATTTTTCTAACCTCAAATCGCTCCATTTGTTCGCTAATTTCTCGAACTACACTCGCATCCATCGCATCTTTAGCTAATGCTTGTTCTTCGATTAATTCTCGCAAGCGTTTTTGGTCGAGGCGATCGCTTACTACTTGGTTTAAACGATTTTTAACTTTGGGGTCTTCTCCATAGCGAATCGCTCGTATCAATAATTCTCTCAATTCTTTGCCTGCGATCGCCGCCCCGAGTACGTCAAAAACTTTACCACCTAACGCTCTTTGTTCGATTTCTAGTTTTCTGAGCAAAGCCAAATATACGTCCCCTTCGCGGGTTTCTTCAGCGACAAGATTCCATAAATGACATACTTCTGTTTGACCGATGCGATGAATTCGTCCGAATCTTTGTTCCAAGCGGTTGGGATTCCAAGGCAAATCGTAATTTACCATCAAATGCGCTCTTTGTAAATTTATCCCCTCTCCAGCCGCATCGGTAGCAATCAATACTTGTACGCTAATATCTTGTTTAAAAGCTTCTTCAGCTTTGGTACGTTCTTCTCTTCCCATTCCTCCGTGAATGGTTACGACTGCTTCTACATTACCTAAAAGGGTAGTGATTTTTTCAAATAGATAATTTAAAGTATCTCGATGTTCGGTAAAAATAACTAATTTGCGTCGGTGACCGCCAGCATCGAACATTTCAGCTTCGTCTTGCAGCAGCGAAGACAGTTCTTCCCACTTGCGATCGCACCCACTATTACGAGTTGCTCGAGCCATTTTTTCTAATTTTTCCAGCTCGGCTATTTCTATTTTAAGTTCCTCGATCGTACTGGCGGCAGTTGCCAGATCTGCTACTTCTTGTTCTGTTGCTTCCTTTTCATCAGAAGAAGCATCTTCAAAATCTTCTTCGATATCTTCTAGATCCACTGTCGGAAACTCTGGAGATATTTCCCTACCCCGTTTCAATAACTCTTCTTCACGCAACCATTTTTGTAATCTTTCTCTTCTTCTCATTAAAGACTGATAAATCGCTTCTGGAGAAGATGCCAGCCGTCGTTGTAAAATAGTTAAAGCGAAGCCCACAGTACCTTTTCGTCCCGAATTGGCAAATCGTTCGGCTCGATTGAACTCTTCGCGAACGTATTCGGTTACGCCGCGATATAACTGTGCTTCTAAATCAGAAAGGGGATAGCAGACTGTATGAGCTTTTCTTTCGGGAAACAGGGGCAAACCATCGAATTTAAGCAAATCTTCCTTAACCATGCGACGCATTAGATCGGAGGGATCGCAGAAGTGAACTCCATCGCGAAAACGACCTTCAAAGCGATCGCCGTCTAACAGTGCCAAAAATAATTGAAAGTCTTCCTCTTTACCGTTGTGAGGGGTTGCCGTCATCAATAAAAAATGTCGCGTAATTGTCGAAAGCAGCTTACCCAGTTTGTAACGCTTTGTTTCCTTTATCTCCCCTCCAAAGAAAGAAGCGGACATTTTATGAGCTTCATCGCAAACAATTAAATCCCAATCTGTATGCTGTAATTTAATTTTTAAATCGTCGTTGCGGCTTAATTTATCCAAACGTGCGATAACTAAAGGCATTTCTGCTAAAGCGTTACCAGTTCTAGCTGCTTCGATCCGCTCTTTTGTTAAAATTTCAAAAGGTAAATAAAACTTTTTGTAGAGTTCGTCTTGCCACTGAGTCGCTAAACTGCCAGGACAAACTACCAAACAACGCTGTAAGTCTCCTCTAATCCACAATTCGCGAATAAATAACCCAGCCATGATTGTTTTTCCCGCACCAGGATCGTCTGCTAAAAGAAATCGAAGCGGTTGACGAATCAGCATTTCGCTATAAACAGCCGTAATTTGATGGGGAAGAGGTTCGACTAGAGAAGTATGCACGGCTAGAAGAGGATCGAAGAGATAAGCTAAATTTATCCGATAAGCCTCCGATACCAAACGCAATAGATTGCCATCGCCGTCAAAACTCCAAGGTTGCCCCACTTTTACTACTTCTAAAGTAGGTTCGCGATCGCGAAAAAGTAACTCGGTAAATGGTTGTCCGCTTCCATCTTTATAAGTTAACTCAATTACATCGTTGCCGTGCCAAGTTACGTCAATTACAGTAACGTTTTGATTAGGAAGTATCCCTTTTACCGTCGCACCGCGAATTAGTTCTTCAAATTTTGCCATAATTTTATTTACAGAAGCGGATACTTTGTATTTTCTGTTATTTCTTAACTCTTAGGTTGTTTCTCCATTTAACTATGAAACTCAAATGTATACCAAAAATCCGATCTTTTCTGTAGCTCTAAAGTAGATATTTTAGTATTAATAATTACATTATTTACAACTTTTTACTCTTTATTCTAGAGTCGATCGCACCTTAGCTAATCCTCTAGCAATACGATCGCATTTAGTTTCAACTTTAACCAAGCGTTCTTTTTCCCAAACAAAAATATGTAAGTGCGATCGCCATAA
>JAAUYH010000511.1_pt1 | contig 15353 bp, 3 predicted proteins | sample 7278061 | NCBI WGS metagenome assembly JAAUYH01 (sample SAMN14350203, study PRJNA611818) | marine sediment metagenome | isolation source: surface marine sediment (0.6m) | place: French Polynesia: Moorea | collected 2018-08
AACTGCTTGAGCTCTTCCGCGACAGTGATGTGTAAACGGCCTTTCTCCAATGGAGCTTGGGTCGATTACGCCATAGGACGTGGCACTATGTCAGGAGCCCAAGACGCGGCCTTTGATGGCCTTGAACAGGCGCTTGGATAGTTTTTTTGCCTTGGATGCGGGGGTGGCGGCGGCCGGTGCGGCGGGCTGGTGCGGCGCCCCAGACGAAGACGGTGGCGGTGACGAACTCGGCGACGTTGTTTGCGCGGACGCTTGTGCCGCCGCTGGCTGTCCACTGTCGCCGTTGGTCCCGGCGGCGCTCGCTTGCGCAGCACTGGCGGCAGCCGCTGGCGCAGGGGCCTTGACCGCGGCGCTATCGCCGGCCGGTGCCCCAACCGCCTGCTCGCATTCGGCCGCGATTTGCTCCAAATTCTGGAACACCACCGAACGTGGCCCCAGGCGGAAGCCGGTTTTTTTCTCCAGTCGATAGGTCATCTGGGTCGACAGCAGCGAGTGACCGCCTAAGTCGTAAAAATTGTCCCGCTTGCCCACCTGCTCAAGCTTGAGCACCTCGCGCCAAATCTCGGCCACCAATTGTTCCATGGCGCTCTCGGGCGGGAGAAATTCTTCGTCGTCGGCCGTGCTCTGCTTGAGCGGATCGGGCAGTGCGCGGCGATTTACTTTGCCGTTATCGGTCAGCGGGATGGATTCCAGCTCGACAAATAGGTGCGGCACCATGTAGTCGGGCACGTCCTCGCGCAGGGCTTTGCGCAGCTCGCTGCCGGTCATGCTCTCGCCTTCTTTGTACACGATATAGGCGGCCAGGCGCTTGTCACCGCTGCCGTCGTCCCACACCGTGACCACGGCCTGGCGAATCGCGTCTTGATTGGCGAGCACGGTCTCGATTTCGCCGAGTTCGATGCGAAAGCCGCGTACCTTGACCTGGTTGTCGCTGCGCTGCAAATACTGAATGTTGCCGTCAATGGTAAAGCGGGCCAAGTCGCCGGTCTTGTACATGCGCGCGCTGGCACCATCGACTTCGCCAGCAAAGGGGTCGGTGATAAAGCGCTCGGCGGTGAGTTCGGGGCGCTCGTGGTAGCCGCGGGCCACGCCGTCACCGGCGATGTACAGATCGCCGCCCACGCCGATGGGGACCGGCTGCAGGTGTTTGTCCAAAATATATATTTGGGTATTGGCGATGGGTTTGCCGATGGTGATGTTGTCGGCGTCGGTGACTTGGGCGCACGTGGACCAAATGGTGGTCTCGGTGGGGCCGTACATGTTCCATAGCGAACCGCAGCGGCCGAGGAGCTCTTGGGCCAGCGCGGGCGGCAGGGCCTCACCGCCGCAGAGAATTTTGAAATCGCCGTCGGGTTTGCCCTCCCAATCGGATTCGATGAGCATGCGCCAGGTGGCCGGCGTCGCCTGCATCACCGTGGCCGCACTCTTTTGCAGAAGCTCCATGAGCTCGAAGCCGTCGGTGGCCTCCTCGCGGGTGGCGATAAAGCAGGTGGCGCCCACCGACAGCGGCACAAAGAGTTCGAGGACCGAGATATCAAAGGACAGCGTGGTCACCGCGAGCAAGGTGTCCTCGGCGCGCAAACCGGGCTCCTTGGCCATGGAGTCGATGAAATTGACCACGGTGCCGTGGGGAATTTGCACCCCCTTGGGACGGCCGGTCGAACCCGAGGTGTAGATCTGATAGGCCAGGTTGTCTCGGGTTGCTGGGCAATCGGGCGCACCAGCATCACAGGCGGCGATCTCGTCCCAATCGCCATCCATGCGCACACTGTCAAAGGTCAGCCCTTCCGTGGGCAAGTCGGGCACCAGATGGCTCTGGGTGAGCACCACCCGCGAGCCGGCGTCCTTCAGCATGTACTGAATGCGGTCGCTGGGATACGCCGGATCGAGGGGCAAGTAGGCGGCCCCGGCTTTGAGTACGCCGAGGAGGGCCACCATCATCTCGCTAGAGCGCTCGATGAAAATGCCCACCAATTCGTCGGGCTTGAGCGAAAAGCGCTTGAGATAGTTGGCCACTTGGTTGGCGCGGCGGTCGAGTTCGCCGTAGCTCAAGGCCTCATCGCCGACTTTGATTGCGACCTTGTCGGGATGCTCGGCAGCACGCGCGGCAAAGGCGTCATGGAGACGGGCGCCGCGGTCGTAGTCAGCGGCGGTCTGATTCCACTCGACCAGGATGCGCTGGCGCTCGTCGTCGGTGAGAAGCGGCACCTGATCCACGGCCGTATCGGGGGTTTTGACCAGGTTGCCGATGAGGGTGGTGAAGTGCTTGACCAGCCGTTCGGCGGTATCTTCATCGAAGATGTCAGTGTTGTACTCGAAGAGGCACTGCATGCCTCGGGTCAGCTCTTGCATTTCGAGCAGGATATCGAACTTCGAGGTGCCGCTATGCACGTCCATGCTGGTGGCGGCAATGTTTTTTAAGTCAATGGCCGACTCCGGCGCCTTTTGCACCGCGAACATCACTTGAAAGAGCGGATTGTCGCCCGAGCGGCGGTCGGGCTGCACCGCCTCGACTACTTTTTCCAGGGGCAAGTCCTGATTGGCCAACACCCCGAGGGCCCGATCGCGCACGCGGAGCAGTAATTCTTCAAAGCTCGGCGAGCCCGATAGATCGGTGCGAAAGACCACGGTGTTGGTGTAAAAGCCAATGGCGGTCTCGATCTCGGCGCGGTCGCGGTTGGCGATCGGCGAGCCCAGGAGCACTTCCTCTTGTCCGCTGATGCGCGACAGAAAGACCTTAAAGGCCGCCATCAGGGTCATGAACAGCGACACGCCCTGCTTGCGCCCCAGGGCCACAATGGCGTCGGTGGTCTCGGGGTCGAGGAAAAAGCGCAGCTGGGCCCCGCGAAAACGGTGCTCGGGCGGCCTGGTGCGATCGCCGGGCAATTCGAGAATCGACAGCTCGCCGGCCAGGGCCTCTTTCCAAAAGCTCACTTGCTTGTCGAGCTCTTCGCCTTCGAGCCATTCGCGCTGCCAGATGGCATAGTCGGCATATTGAATGTCGAGCTCGTCGAGCGGCGACGCAGCATCCGCGGCATAGGCGTTGTACAGCGTGGTGAACTCGGTGAAAAACACCGCCAGCGACCAGCCGTCGCACACGATGTGGTGCACGTTGAGAACCAGCACCCAATCGTCGTCGGCCAGCTTGATGAGGCTGCTTCTCAGCAGCAGGTCTTTTTCCAGATCAAACGGCGTGCGCGCATCTTCGCGGGCCAGGCGCAGGGCTTCGGCCTCGCGCTCTTCGATCGAGGCGTCGGCCATGGTGACGCTGAGATCGATCTGGCGCACGTCCAGATCGCGCGACTCGTCCACCACTTGCATGGGCTGGCCCTCTTCGGCCTCGAACGTGGTCCTGAGCGCTTCGTGGCGCCGCACCATGTCGCGCAGGCTTTTTGATACTACCTCAGGCTTGACCGGCCCCTTGAGGCGAAATGCCTGGGGGATGTTGTAGGTCGCAGTGCCGGGCGCCACTTGATCGAGGAACCACAGCCGCTGCTGGGCAAACGATGCCGGAAAGGCAAAGACTTCTTTTTCCACGGTTTCCCCCACTTATTCCTTGGTCCGTTTGACCCGATATTTATCGCGCGAGACCCGCTTGAGGGTCGGCCCCTTTTTGCCGCTCGCGTCGTCCTCTTTGGCTTTTTGAATCTCTTCGGCAATACCGGCCACGGTGCGCTTTTCAAACAGCGTGCGCAGCGATACTTCGACCTCGACCCGCTTGCGCACCCGTGACACGAGTTGCGTGAGCAAGAGCGAATGTCCGCCCAAATCGAAAAAGTCGTCGTGGATGCCCACGCCGTCAATGCCGAGGAGTTCTTCCCAGACCCCGGCCACGGTGGTTTGCAATTCATTCTCCGGGGCCACATACGCGTTGGCCAGCGGCGGTCGCGCCAGCTTGGTCGATGCGGCTTGGCCGTCGGCGCCCGCGCCGGCTTCGCCCTCGCCGGCTTCCACCGGCATGGTCGAGGCGATGAGGGCGTAGAGGTCCTGCGACGATACGATGAGCTGGGCCGTCGGCGGCCCGGCGAGCAGGCGATCGAGAGCCTCCATGCCCTCGGCCGGCATGATGCCTTCGGCGAGGCCGAGTTCGAGAATTCGGTTACCGGTGCTGGTGGTGACTACTTCGCTGCGCGAGGAGCCGATTTGGCTCATGACTGCGCGGTCTTCGACCCGGCGCATGACAAACTCGTCAATGGTGACCAGGACTTCGCCTTTTGGGTCGGCAATGGTGATGTCGAAGATGGCCACGCCGCGGTCGTTGCCGGCGCCATTGCCAGCGCCGTTACCAGACCCGTTGGCGCCGCTGCGATAGCGAATGTGGCTAAAGACCTCGGGCGTGAGGCCCTTCCGCATCTGCAGGCGGCCGTATGACAGCGGCACGTAGAAGTCCTTGCCGGCGTCAAAGTTGTCGATAAGGCCCTGGGCCCCGGCGGTGGCAAAGTCCATCAGCGCGGGATGGAGTTGGAAGTCGCCGCAGTCGCTGGCGAACTCGCCCGGCAGGGCCAGGGATACCAGGGCCTCGCCCTTGCCGTAGCGGACCCATTTGCGGTTGTTCCAGCGGGGGCCGAAATCGAGATTTTCGTCGTCGGCCGAGCTGTAGTCTTGCTGGCGGATATCGCAGCGGGCCGAGATGTCGTCGATATTGATGGTGGCCGACGTCGCCTTATCGACAAAGGCCACCATACCGCGGGCACTGATATCGCCGTCGCCGCTCTGGCCCTCGACGGCCGAGATTTCCAGCTCGTAGCCGGGGCCCGCGCCTGATTTCTTAGCCCCAGGTCCCGGCTGCAGGGCTACCCGCATGTGGCGGGTCTCGCCATCGGCGACGGCAAAGGGGGCCATGAACATGAGATCGCGGATCTCGATATCGCAGCGCTGAGCGTGCCCGGGGTCGGTGGCCGCCAGGGCCGCGCGAGCCAATTCCACGTAGCCGGTGCCCGGGATGATGGCGGCGCCGCCCTTGATGCGGTGCTCGTCGAGCACCCAGCGGGCCTTGCTGTCGAGCAGCGAGGCGTAAATGGTGCTCTCGCCCAAGCGGCGGTCGAGCAGCGGGTGATCGACGTCCGTGCCCGGAGGTAGTTCTGGATGGGGCACAATGCCGAGTTCGCGCGCCATGTTGGCGGCCATACCCACTTGCTGCCACGCATTCCAATCCACCGACACCACAAAGGTGCCGTCGCTGTAGGACTTGGCCTGGGCGTAGGCGTCGAGAAAGGCGTTGGCGGCGGCATAGTCCACCTGACCGGCCAAGCCGGTAAACGCCGATACCGAGGAAAACAGGACCAGGAAGTCCAGGCGGTCGTCGCCACTTGCCGCCAGCGCCCCGTCCAGGGCCAGCGTGCCGCGGACCTTGGGCGCCAGCACCCGCACAGCGCTGTCGGCTTCTTTGAGCTGAATCACGCCATCGTCGATGACGCCAGCGGTGTGATACACGCCGTGAATCGTGCCAAAGCGGGCACGGGCATCAGCGACCACGGTCTGCATGGCTTCGAGATTGGTGACATCAGCGGCGGCCACCATGACTTCGGCGCCCGCGGCCTCCATGCGGGCAATGGCGGCGTCCTGCGCCGCATCGCCGGCCTTGCGACCCGAGCGGCTCACGAGGACCAGCTTGGCCTGACGGGTTTGCGCCAGGTGTTCGGCCAGGAACAGGCCCAAGCCGCCGAGACCACCCGTGATGAGATATACGCCGCCCTGGCGCAGTCGCCCGGCCATGGCTCCGGCAGCGCCCTCACCTTCTCCCCCGGTTTCTGCGGCCTTGGGCATGTGCACGCGCTCAAAACTCTGTACAAAGCGCTCATGGCCGCGGTAGCAGATGAGCGAGGCGTCGGCAAAACTATTGCCCGAGACGGTTTCCGCGCTCGACGCGCTGTGGGCCGTGCGCGGCGATAGCATCATTTCGCGCGGCAGCTGTTCGACGAGAAACGACTCTTGCCAGGAATCTGGCGCCACATCGGCGATATCGATACTGCGGCAGCTGAGCCAAGAAAACTCCTGCATGCCGACTTTGACCGGGCCCAGTACTGTGGCCCATTCCGGCGATTGCCGACTCTCGCCAGCAATGCGCTGCATATGGCTGGTGACCACGCCGAGCTCGACCTGGGTCACTTCCTCTTTGCCCAGCGCCTGCAGGAGGCTGAGCAGACTGAAAAAGCCGCGCGCTTGTGATTCCTCGTAGCTGGGGCGCTCTCGGCCCACGGCGAGCAGATGCAAGATGCGTCGCGGCAGGGCCTCCCGACTGGCCAAATCGCCGATCAGGGCATCGGCGTCTTCGCCGCTATCGGCGCGCACCCGATAGGACCACTCGCCGTCGCGCTCAAAGCCATCGCCGACGCGCACGGTCACCACCTTGGCGCCGACTTTGCCCAAGTACGCGGCGATCTTGTCGCCCAAGCCGCCGTCGTCGAAATATAGCAGCCAAACACCGTCGGTGTCGGTGCTGGGCGCGTCGGCCTCGGCCAAGAGCGCCCGCCGCCACGATGGCTGATAGAACCAATCGGAGATGTTGGTCTTTTTCTTTAGACTGGCCGAGCTCGGCGCCACCTGCGATTTGCCGGGGTCGATCCAGTAGCGCCGATGGTCAAAGGCATAGGTCGGCAGCCGCACGCGGCAGCGCTCTTGGCCGTCGTAGAAGCCGTTCCAGTCAAATTCTACCCCGGTGAGCCACAGGCGCCCGACCACGTTGAGCAAAAACGCCATATCGGACACGTCGTCTTTGACGTGGCGCATAGAGTTGAAAATCGGTCGCCCTAAGCCCGCGGCCGGATGGGCCTTGGTGACGGTACTCAAGGTCCGCCCGGGCGCGACTTCGAGGACCACGCGCTGCTTGTCTTCGAGGAGCACGTCGAGATTGGCCGAAAACTGCACCGTATTGCGCAGGTGATCGACCCAATACTGCGGATTCGTCGCTTGTTCCTCGGTCATCCAGGTCCCCGAGACGTTGGACAAGATCGGCAGCTCGGGTTTCTGGAACTTGATGGTGTCGGTAAAGGCGCGGAACTCGGCCAAGATGGGGTCGAGCATGCGCGAGTGCGCGGCCACTTCGATCTTGACTCGGCGGCTATCGATGCCGCGCTCGCGCAGGGTTTCTTCCAGGGCCCGCAAATCTTCGATGCGGCCCGAGGCCACGGCCAGGGATGGGCCGTTGATGGCGGCAATGTCGAGTTTGTCGCCGAGATAGGGCCGCAGTTCGGCCTCGCCCATGGGCACACTGAGCATGGTGCCGATTTCGATGGTCTCGAATAGGAGACCGCGTTTGAGCACCAGCGATAGGCCCTCTTCCGGGGTGAAGACGCCGGCCAGGCACGCGGCCACGTACTCGCCCATGCTGTGGCCGAGCATGGCCGTGGGCGTAATGCCCCACGACATCCACAGTTTGGCCAGGGCGTATTCGGTGATAAACAGTGCCGGCAGCGAACGCGAACCCTTTTCCAATTCGGCCGCGGCTGCGGCCACGGCTTCGGGGTCGTCGGGATCGGGATACAGCAGCGGTTTGAGGTCAAATTCGAGGTCGCGCTTGTCGAGCATGGCCAAGCAGGCGTCGACCTGTTCGCGAAAGACTGGTTCGGTATCGTAGATTTCCCGGCCCATGTTGGGGTACTGGGCCCCGCCGCCGGGGAACACAAAGGCCACCGAGCGCTCGTCGGCCTGCTGGCTATAGACTCGCTGCGGGTCGCGGCTGGCGAGGGCCGCCTGGGCATCGGCGACTTCGCCCCCAGCCACATCGCCCGCGGGGCCACCGGGGCGGGTCACCAGCATGCGGCGATGGGGAAAGGCCCGGCGCCCGCACTTGAGGGTGTAGGCGGTATCGGCAAGCGAGATATCGGGGTGCGCGGCCAAGTGCGCGGCCAGGCGCTCGGTGCCGGCGTCGAGAGCCTCGACGGTGCGCGCCGACTGCAAAATCAGCTGCCATGGGCGCGACGGCCCCGAGGTGGTCTGGGGCGCGGGCGCTTCCTCGACGATGAGAAAGGCGTTGGTGCCACCCACGCCCAGGGAGTTGACGGCCGCCCGCCGCGGGCCGCGATCGTCCGGCCACGGCTTGAGCTCGGCGTTGACGTAGAACGGACTGCTGTCGAATTCGATGACGGGGTTGGGTTTTTGAAAGTGCAGACTCGGCGGGATTTGCTTGTGTTCCAGGGCCGAGGCTACTTTGATCAAGCTGGCCACACCAGCGGCGGTATCGAGGTGGCCAATATTGGTTTTCACCGAGCCCAGGCCGCAGTACTGCTTGTCTTCGGTATCGCCAAAGGCCTGGGTGAGCGCGGCCACTTCGATGGGATCGCCCACCGGGGTGCCAGTGCCGTGGGCCTCGATATAGGTGATGCTGTCGGCGTCGACTTCGGCCAGGGCCAGGGCTTCGCTCATGGCCGCTGACTGTCCCTCGACGCTCGGTGCCAAATAGCCGACCTTCATGGCGCCGTCGTTGTTGACCGCGGAACCGAGGATGACCGCGTGCACCAGGTCGCCATCCTCGATGGCGTCTTCGAGCCGCTTGAGCAAGACCACGCCAGCGCCGCTGCCAAAGACGGTGCCCTTGGACTGGGCATCAAACGCCCGGCAGTGGCCGTCGGGCGACAGAATCTCGCCCTCTTCGTACATGTAGCCGCGCCCATGGGGCATTTCGATGGTGACGCCGCCGGCCAAGGCCATGTCACATTCGCCATTTAAAAGACTCTGGCACGCCATATGGGCGGCCACCGCCGAGGTCGAGCACGCGGTCTGGATGTTGAGACTCGGCCCCTTGAGGTCGAAGAGATACGACACCCGGGTGGTCATGAAGTCTTTGTCATTGCCGGTATGGCGGAGCAGGAAAAAGCCCACCGAATCGACCAGGGCCGGGTTGGTGAGGAGGTTGTAGGGCATATAGGCGTTGTGGCCAGAGCCGGCAAACACGCCCACGGTGCCGTCAAACGTATTCGGATCGACCCCGGCGTCTTCAAATGCCTCCCAGCAGCATTCGAGAAAGTGGCGATGCTGCGGATCGAGGATGGAGGCATCGCGGGGGCTAAAGCCAAAAAAGCCGGCGTCGAAGTCTTCGACCCCATCGAGCACGCCGGCCACTTTGACGTAATTTGGATGCGCATAGGTGTCGGGATCGACGCCGGCGGCTTCGAGTTCCTCGTCGGTCAGTTGCCGCAGACACTCGACGCCGTCGCGCAGATTCTGCCAAAAGGCGGCCACCGAGTTGGCACCGGGAAAGCGCCCGGCCATGCCGACGATGGCAATACCACCAGCTTCTTGTTCAAGTTCGCTATTGTCGCTCATTTTTGTCGTCCCCGCCGCTGCCGTTTTTGTTTGCGCTGGGCCATCAGCTTCTTGCGGGCCTCAGCCCGATCTTGACTCTTTTGTCTCAGTTCCTCGCTTGCATTGCCATCTTGCCCGAGAAAGCCGACCAGCGAGCGAATGGTGGGAAATCGGAATAGGTCGGTCAGTGCGACCGGAACCGGTGCCAACTCTTGCAGGCGCCGATGGGTTTGCACCATGAGGAGCGAATGGCCGCCCATGTCGAAGAAATTGTCGTCCATGCCGACTTTTTTGACATTGAGCACTTCGGCCCACAGCGATGCCACCTGCTCTTCCAAATCGCTCTCGGGAGCCACATACACGGTCTCCACCGCGGCTTCGGCCTCTTCGGGAGCCTTGAGGGCCTTGCGGTCGATCTTGCCGTTGGGCGTGAGCGGGAATGCATCGAGCGTGACGAAGTTCGACGGCACCATGTACACCGGCAAGTGGGTGCGCAAATTGCTGCGCACATCGCTCACCGAGATTTTCACCGGCCCCTGGCCGCCCTGTGCCGGAATCAAGTACGCGACCAAGCGCTTATCGCCGGGCACGTCTTCTCGGGCCATGACCAGGGCTTCGCTCACCTCGTTCATGTCGCGGAGCCGGGCCTCGATTTCGCCCGGTTCGATGCGATACCCGCGCACTTTGACCTGGAAGTCGGCGCGGCCCAAGAACTCGATGCGGCCGTCGGCGGCATAGCGGGCCAGATCGCCGGTCTTATAGATGCGGGCCCCTGCCACCTCGTTGAACGGATGCTTGACAAAGCGCTCGGCGGTGAGCTCGGGCCGCTGGTAGTAGCCGCGCACCACGCCGTCGCCGCCGATGTAGAGCTCACCTGGCACCCCGACCGGCACCGGCTGCAAGCGGCGGTCGAGGAGATAGATTTCGGTATTGGCGATCGGCCGACCGATGGAGCCGGTGTCGGCCTCGCACGTGATCTCCTGGGTGCTCGACCAAATGGTGGTCTCGGTGGGTCCGTACATATTGATGACCCGGCCGCCTTCGAGGCCCGCGCGCGCCTGGGCCAGGGAAGCCGCCAGCGACGGCGGAAAAGCCTCGCCGCCGATCATGATAGTGCCCACCGTGCTCAGCGCTTGTTTGGCGCCGTCGTCGAGCAAGATCATGCTCATCTGCGATGGCGTACATTGGAAGTGGGTCACGCCGTGGCGCTTGATCTGTGCCGCCAGGGAGAAATCCTGCCCCGCCGATATTTTGACATTGGCGCGCTGGCGCAAATCGTTGAGATAGGTCAGATGGGCCATGACCTTGTGCGACGGAATGCCATAGTCGAGCAGACAGGCGATATCGTCCACGTCGCAGCCCTTGACCCGATCGACGATATCGAGGCAGGTGTCCGGGGTGCCAAAGAGGCCGCTGGTCTGGTAATAGCGATGGAACGCGTGGTCTAGGAGCGCGTCCATCTCCTCGTCGGTCAGGTCCTTCTCTTCAAAAATCTGTGCCGGCGTCTTGCCGCTGGCGTCGGCCTCTTGCTTAAACGTGGGAAAGGTCCACGATGCCGCTTTGACCAAATTGAGCGCTGAGCGCAAATAGTCCTTCATCGGCTGGCGCACAGTGTCGCGCACGTCTTCTTCATCCGGGCCGACAAAGGTGTGCAACATCAAGTTGACCTCGCCGCGCCCGGGATGGCCAGCATCGGCCCACGCTTTGCGATACAGGCCCACTTTTTCGATGAGCTCTTCGGTGGTCTGGCCGAGGAGGTGGGTCAGGATATTGGCCCCCGTCCTGCCGGCGTCGATAAAGGTCTCCGGGTTGCCGGCCGCGGTCACCCAATATGGCAGTTCGGCCTGTACCGGCCGGGGCAAGGTGCGCACCTCGATTTCCTGCCCGGTGGGCGACGTCATGGTGACGCTCTCACCGCGCCATAACGACCGCACCACTTCGATATCGCGGAACATGATGTTCTTGCGATCGGCAAAGTTCTCGGGCCGAAGGACAAAGTCGTTGGGCTGCCAGCCGGCGGCAAAGGAAATGCCCACCCGGCCGTTGGATAGGTTGTCGACCAGGGCCCATTCTTCGGCCACGCGGATGGGTGGATGTAGCGGCAACACGCAGCTGCCGGCCAAGATGCGACAGCGTTCGGTGACCATGGCGATGGCGGCGCTGGCCACCGAGGGGTTGGGATACAGGCCGCCAAAGGCGTGAAAATGGCGCTCGGGGGTCCACACCGCGGAAAACCCATTTTGATCGCCGAATTTGGCTCCCTCGATGAGGAGATTGTATTTGTCGGCCGCTGTGGCGGTGGCGCCCTCATCGCTGGCAAAATACATCAGGCTAAAGCTGATGGATTTATCGGCGTGGGCGAAGCGACGCCGGGCCACGGCAGCATCGTCGGCACTGTCGGAGTGAAGGACGACCTTAAAGCCACGGGCCAGGGTCCAAAACAGCTCCAGTACCGAGATATCAAACGACAGGCTGGTCACCGCCAGCCATACGGCCGGCTCGCCGCCGTCAATATCGGGAACGCCCACCCGATCGTCCATGCCGGCGAAGAAGTTGACCACGTTGCGATGCTCGACCATCACCCCCTTGGGCCGTCCGGTGGAGCCCGAGGTGTAGATGGTATAGGCCAGGTTGCTCGGCCCAACCCCACTATCGGGGTTTTCGTCCGAGTGCCGCGAAATATGCTCCCAGTCGGAATCGATGCACACAGTCTTGCCCCCGTGGGGGGGCAGAGAATCGCGCACCGTCGATTGGGTGATGAGAACGCCGACCTCGGAGTCCTCAAGCATGAGCGCGATGCGGTCGGCGGGATAGCCCGGGTCCATGGGCACATACGCCCCACCGGCTTTGAGCACGCCCAGTATCGCCACCATCATCTCGATGGAGCGTTCGACGCACACCCCGACCAAAGTATCGGGTCCGACACCGAGCTCGCGCAGGTGGTGGGCCAGTTGATTGGCCCGGCTGTTGAGTGCGCGGTAACTGAGTTCTCGATGCAGGAAGGCCAGCGCCGGGGCCTCGGGGCGGCGCTCGGCCTGGGCCTCGAAGAGCTGATGGATGCACACCTCGGTGGGATAGGTGGTGGCGGTGGCATTCCAATCGAGCAAGACCTTTTTGCGCTCGGCTGGGGAGAGCAGCGGCAATTCGCCTGCCGGCTTGTCGGGCTCGCTCACGTAGGCCGATAGCACCGCCGCCAGCTGCCCCTGCATGGCCAAAATGGCCTCTTCGCTGTAGACCCCGGTATCGTAATGCCAGTGGCATGAACCGCCATCAGCATCCAGGGCAATCAGGAGCTCGACGCCGCCCATGTGACGCCCGATGTCCTCGCCGGCCGCGATGGGGGCCATGTCCACGGCCACATGCATGGCCGTGGGCACAAGATCGGGATAGCGGGCAAATACATCGGTGGCATAGGTGCCCCGTTCCTCTACTTTGGCCCATTCTTGCGCCACAGCGGCACCGATATCGGCGCCACGCTTGGTCAAATCAATTTGGTATACGAATGGGACGCGGGGGGCAAAAAAGCGCGCCGTGGTGCTAGCACCAGCGCTGGCGCCGTCGTCACTGTCTAGGGGGACCAGCGATGCCAGCGATGCGGGGCGCACGTCGATGGCGAAGCTATCTTTATCGCTAATTCGGGCCAGATACATGCCGAGGGCGGTCAAGAAGCTGTCGGCGGTTACTGCGGTATCGCCGACTACATCTGCCAGTGCCATGGCGTGGGAGGCCACAGCGCTTGCATCGCCACTTGCGGGTGTACCGGCCGGATCGGCACCGCTATCTTTGCCGCTGCGCGTGGCGTAGGGGACATCGAGGGGCTCGACATCGGTGCGGATTGCGCTCAGACGTCGGCACCAGTAGCGCTCGTGCCGGCAAATGGCGGAATTGATCTCGCTTAAGCGCTGGCGCTCCTCGGCGGTAAAGACCCGGACGGCGTCCCCGGCGCGGAGGGCGCGCCCGTCCGGACCCAATTTCGCGACAAAATCGGCCATGGGCAAGGCGTTGCCGGCCTCCGCACCGATGAGGCTCTTGAGACCGCGCAAGACAATTTCGCCTGATCCCGTGGCGATGCCAACGAGGTCGCCGTCGACGCGCGTGATGGTTCCCGGTGCCTGCTCAGACGCCTGATCACTGGCTGCGGTGTCACCGTCGACCACGTCCACCGCCGTGACCCCGACGAGATGGGGACCGATGGCGAGTTTGGCCACTGCGAGCGGGTTTTCGATCGGGCCGAAATCCAGGCCCCGCACCAGGGCAGCGGTCTCGGCTGCCGGTCGCTGCCAATCGATCGCGGCCGCTGCCTCGGGACGGCGCAGGCGGCCGAAGTACTGCGCGGGATCGGGAGTCTGAGATCGGCGTTCGACCTGCTCTGTGCCGATCTCGTCCACCAATTCGGCAAAGGCATCAATGGCGTTTTCGTAGCATTTGGCATTGAGGGTGAAAGAGGTCGCGCCGTCATCCACGGCAAATGTGCGCTGTTTGAGAATATCGCCGGCATCCACCTCGTTGGTCATGATGTGAAAGGTGATGCCGTGTTCGCGTTCACCCCGCATCAACGCCCAGGCCGTCGCATACAGGCCGGCGTAGCGCGGCAGCGGACCGTCGTGGAAGTTGACCGCATATTGCGTGGGTAAGGCCAGCACCTCATCTGGCACGATGGACAGATTGCCGATGCTGAATAGGTACTCAAAGGGCGTTTGCGCCAGCGCCTGCGGCAGCTCTTTGCTGCGGGCAAACACGCGCATATCGCGCTGCAGCGCCCATTGGCGAATCTGCTCGTTGCGGGTGACGATGGCGCAGATGTCGTGACCGCGCTGCAAAACGGATTCCGCACAGGCGATGAGCAGGGATTCGGCCCCCATCATCACACAGCGGAATTTCGAAGTCGGTGACTGGCTGACGTCGTTGGGCATGATTTCTCACCAGCTGGAGGATGGTATCTCGATCGGCTCACTAACGAGGCGACTGGGCCCAATTTGCGCGGGATCTGCGCACGTACATTTTGGCTCTATCGTATCGTTAATTACAGCCTACTCGGTTATATGAAATGATCCCGGACCGTGTAAAGGGGATCGTGGTGTCAGTGCGCGACAGCGAGCATTTCGCGGCCCGCTTCGCCCCCGGGGATACGCGGTATGGCCGCTCGTCCTGCTGCTCTGAAGGGCTCGCGCAGAAATAAGTTCCCAGTTTTGGGCGTCGAGACGCCCGACTGCGAAGGCGCGAGGAGGGCGCTGGGTGGGCCCAGCAACCGACGAGCAACGCTCGCAGGCGGGATGGCTCGGCGTCGAAAACGGGAAGTTATTTGTGCGCGAGCCCTAAGTCCATCAGGGGATAGGCTTTGTCGTCGTCCACCGCCTCAGTCCTCGGGCGACCGGTGAGTGTCGTGCGCGGGCGCCCCAATGCGACGGGCATCACAATGAGAACCGCACAGCCACTCCTTCTGCACACATCAGAGCTTGAATACACACCATCTGATGCATGCGGGGCAGAGGGCGACATCACGTGACGGCAATATGGTGAAAATCATGTGACGTAACGCGCTTTCCATTGGTATCCGCTGGGTATTTATCGGGTAGGCGCTAAAGACAGCCCGCCGCAGTCCTTGCTCTGCTCAGCGGGACGTGTATGCTTTTGCGCAGTGTCTTTTGCCCATCGCCTATATATACCAGCAATGGCTGCACTTACATCAAAGTAGCCAGTGCGCTACCGCGCGTCATTCCATGTGATGAAACGCGCAGAAATTAGCTTGAGATGAAGTTCCTCACGCCCCTTGTCGTACTGCTGTGTTTCACAGCTTGTGGGTCATCTGACAGCCCTTTCGAGGTAGATGCCCAGCCATTCCCCCTCGTCGATAGTGGCACAGATGATGGTGGTGTCCTTCCGCCGCCCGATGGCGCGCCATCAGATGGCGCGCCATCTGACGGTGATATCGGGGAGCCGGCGGTCGACGGTGGCCTTGTGCCGCAACCCGACGCAAGTACGCCGCCTCCGCCGCCGCCTCCGCCGCCGCCTCCACCGCCGCCGCCTCCACCGCCGCCGGAGCCGCCGCCGCTATTCGTGGTGATCGAGACGTTCGCTGGCGGTGTCGTCGACGCAGTCGTGGTGGTGGT
>JAAUYH010245914.1_pt1 | contig 15351 bp, 15 predicted proteins | sample 7278061 | NCBI WGS metagenome assembly JAAUYH01 (sample SAMN14350203, study PRJNA611818) | marine sediment metagenome | isolation source: surface marine sediment (0.6m) | place: French Polynesia: Moorea | collected 2018-08
CGCGATCCTGGGACAGCTTCTGATTGAGTTCATCACCGCCGTGCGAGTCGGTGTGGCCTTCGATCGTGAGCTCGCTGCGCGGAAAAACGTCGATCGCTTTTTCGACTTTGCCCAAAAGATCGAAGTTAGCCGGCTTGATCTGCGATGCGCCGCTGTCGAAGTCGAGACCCACGAGCCGCAGTATGACGGAATCGCCCTGGCGGAAAACACGCGCCTCGTTAGCTGAGAACATGAGCTCCACCTGCTGGAACTGCTGCTTGACCCGTTCCTGGGCCTCGAGTCGCTGGATGAGTGCCGCACGTTCTTCCGTCGCGCCGCCGAGGCGCTCGTCGAGTGCGGCCAGTTCCGCCTCCATGTCGGCGATGCGAATCGAGTTTTCGTCGGCTTCCTGCTCGAGCCGCTGTTCGTTCGTGCGAAGTTCATCGATGTAAGTCACGAGTTCACCGGTCAACCGGTCCGGCCCGTCCTGCATGTCCGGCACGACATCGGCTGCACCCGATATGGCGATCATCGCCTGCTCCCACTGCAGCACGAGTTGTTCCGCCGTCAGGTCCTTGTCGCGGACTTTGCGCACGACCTCTGACAGGTAGATGGCGTGCTTGGCCTCGTAGTTTGCCTGCTGTGCAAGGCTGCGCGGCTTGTCCGTATCGTAGCGGTTCTCGCTGAGCTCGCGCTCGGCTTCAGCGAGCAAACGCTTGGCCTTACCGAGCGTGATCGGTGCGTAGCGTCCTACGCGCGCGCGATCCGCATCGGCCAGCAGCTTGCGCGTCTCATCGAGGTATTGCGCCTTGATCGCAAAGAGCTCTGCATCGCGGTACAGGCTGGTCGCTTCGATGTCCTCGCGCTTCGCACCCTTGAGGTCACCACGCTCGAGCAATCGAATCGCGTCGTCGAAGTTGCGCTGCGCATCGGTCCAGATTTCCGGCGCCAGCTGCGGCGCTCGCGCATTGGCGGCGTCCTGGCGACTTTTCATGACCTGGGCCAGCGCCGTGGCGGCGAGCTCGGCGGCCTTGGCTGCCTTCTTGAAGTGATTCGTGGCGTCCGACGCGTTGGCACGAACCGTTTCGATATTGCGGCCGCGTCGCAGCGCTTCCTCGGCATCCTCGTACTCGGCGACACCGCGGCTCCAGCTGCGCGGCGCCAGCAACTCGGCGTTGGCAGCCTCTGCGGCGGCGCGCGCAGCGTCCATATCCTTGAAAAATGTGGCGCGAAGCTCGTCAGTCGCACTTGCCCCGGCTGCGAACAGCAGGACCATGCATGCCGTGACGACCCGCACTAAGCTCGGTTTTGAGACCATGTAACTCGTTCTCCATGGTTTGATCTGTCAGGAGAACTGCCCAAGCGATTGGCAGTTTCAGCCCGATCTTACATATCCCACGAGCGCAAAACTGTGCGCCGTGTCCCCAGAATGCCTTGATTTTACGCCATTTCCGCCCGCAACTGTGACCTGGTACCGATTTTTGCCGATGCAGAAACCTTTCCCGGAATAGTGTGCTGTGGCTCACAGACCGCCGATCGGGCCGTCGGTAATCTTTACGCCATGTCCGCGAAGTACTACACGCAGTTTATTTTGACCGATGCCGAGTACTACGGGGGCAACGAATTTTGCGGTGTCGTTGAGCTGAGCCAGCCAATGGAGCAGGACTCGAATCGCAGCGACATCGAGGCCGTTTTGGCCCGCAATTTCGACCTGCAGAGCAGTGCAGTGAAGCTGGTGAGCTGGTCACGATTGCACTAAACAGATTTTCTGGCGATATTTTTCTGGATTCCCCCTGACTCTCCCGGCTTCGGCCGGGATTTTTTTTTGGCTGTAGGAGCGGTCGTAAGACCGCGACCGAATATGAGACAATGAACCTCTTGCGCGAAGTACATCTAAAGGTTCGATGAGCGACAAACAGCGACAGTTCAGGGGCATTCCCGTCGTCCAGAGCGGCAGCAAGTACCAGACCGACGAAGGCTTTTCCGCAATCAAGAACGGCATCAAGCAGCAGCGCGATGCGGAGCCGCTCGTGCACGGCCAGAAGCCGAAGTGGTTACGGGCCAAGATGCCGTCCGGCGCAGGTTTCTCGAATGTACGCAAGATCGTCAAGGAGCACCGGCTCAGCACCGTGTGCGAGGAATCGATGTGTCCGAACATTGGCGAGTGCTGGAACGCAGGCACGGGCACGATCATGGTGCTGGGTTCCGTGTGTACGCGGGCTTGCCGTTTCTGTGCCGTCGACACCGGCAACCCCAAGGGGTGGCTTGATGCCGAAGAGCCGCTGAACACGGCGAAGGCCGTCAAGCTGATGGGCCTCAACTACGTCGTCATTACGTCCGTTGATCGCGACGATCTCGACGATGGAGGCGCGGCGCACTACGCGGCCTGCGTACGCGAGATCAAGAAACTCAATCCGAACACCGCGGTCGAGGCGCTGACACCGGACTTCAACGGCGTCGAAGCCCACGTCGGACTCGTCGTCGATTCGGGACTCGACGTGTTTGCGCAGAACGTCGAGACTGTGCGTCGCCTGACGCACCCGGTGCGGGATCCCCGTGCCAGCTACGAGCAGACGATCGCGGTATTGCGGCATGCAAAGCGTCATCGCCCCAACGTACTCACCAAGACCAGCCTGATGCTTGGCCTCGGCGAACGCGACAACGAAATCCTGCGAACGATGGACGACCTGCGCGAGGCGGGCGTCGACATCCTTACGTTTGGCCAGTACCTTCGTCCGACGCCCAACCACCTGCCGGTTGAGCGCTACGTTACGCCAGAGGAGTTTGCGACGTATCGCCAGGAGGGCCTCGAGAAGGGATTCACCGAGGTAGTTTCTGGGCCGATGGTGCGTTCGAGCTACCGTGCGGAGCAGGCACTGCAGAAAAACAACGTCGGCATAGCAATCTGACCGGGAGTCCGGATGGGCGAGTTCTTCGCTGAGTATGGCCTGTTCCTGCTCAAGACACTGACAATCGTGATAGGCATCGTCGTGATCATCACGGTGGCCGCCGCGGCTGGCCGCAAAAGTACCGAGGAACATCTCGAAGTCGAGAATCTCAACAAGCGATTCCGCTCGCTCGCCGCTGCATTGAAGAAGGCAGTCTTGTCGAAAGACCAGGCGAAGCAACAGGCCAAGGAAGACAAGAAACGCGACAAGGCAGAGGCAAAGAAAGAGTCGACCAAACCGCGCACTTTCGTTATCGACTTCAAAGGCGACCTCAAGGCAACGGCCGTCACGTCGTTGCGCGAGGAGGTCAGTGCCGTGCTCGAGGTAGCGACGCCCGAGGACGAGGTTATCGTGAGGCTTGAGAATCACGGCGGTGTCGTTCATGAACATGGCCTAGCTGCGTCGCAATTGTCGAGAATCGGGACCGTGAAGTTCGACTGATCATCTGTGTGGACAAGGTGGCCGCGAGCGGCGGTTACCTGATGGCCTGCGTCGCATCGAAAATTTACGCGGCGCCGTTCGCGATCCTGGGCTCCATTGGCGTGCTCGCGCAGATCCCCAATTTTCATCGCATGCTCGACTCGCACGGCGTGGACTTCGAACAAATCACGGCGGGAAAATACAAGCGCACGGTTACGATGTTCGGTGAGAACACTGACGAGGATCGGGAGAAACTGCAACAGGAACTCGAGGACGTCCATACGTTGTTCAAGGCGGCCGTGCATCGCTACCGGCCACAGCTCGATCTGGATACCATTGCCACCGGCGAGCACTGGTACGGCAGCCAGGCACTGGAGCTCGGCCTCGCTGACGACCTCAAGACCAGTGATGAACTGCTTGCGGAGATTGCGGACGAGCGCGATCTTTACCGGGTCAGCTACAAGATCAAGCAACCGCTGCAGAAGCGACTGATTGCGAACCTGGATGCAGCACTCGAGCGAGCCGATATTGCCGCGTGGCGGCGGCGCTTCGAGTCACGTTTGCCCCGCTAGGCGCGGGAACCCGCCGTGACGGCGCGGGTCGAACCAACATTGATAGCGAGGATTTTCGATGACCAAGAGCCACCTAGTTGTTGCGACCCTGTGTGCCGTTGCCCTGGCGTCTTGCGCGACGTCACCAACGGGTCGCTCGCAGATGATCTGGAAATCGGACGCCGAGCTGGCGGTCGAGGCTTCCAAGCAATTCGCTGAAATGACGGCATCCCTGCCGCTCGTCACCGATCGTGCCACGATCGACTATATCGCCTGCGTCGCTAACGAAGTCGTGTCGGTACTGGAGTACCCCTACAGCGAGTACGAGTGGGAAATGCGTATTTTCGACAATGAATCGGTCAACGCGTTTGCCATGCCCGGCGGCAAGATTGGTATTTTTGTCGGCATTCTTGCCGCAGCGCAGAATCAGGATCAGCTCGCCGCCGTCATCGGCCACGAGATCGCACACGTCACCGCGCGTCATGTCAACGAGCGCGCGTCGCGCGGCTCGCTGACCGACGTCGGCATCCAGGTCGCCGCCGTGCTGCTTGGTGGCGGCCACAGCGGCGCTACCTACACGGCCTACGAAGCGCTCAACCAGGGCGCGGTACTCGGCATCATGCTGCCATTCAATCGAGGCCAGGAAAGCGAGGCCGATGTCGTGGGCCTGGAGTACATGGCGCGCGCCGGCTTCGATCCGCGCGAAGCCGTGCCTCTCTGGCAGAACATGACGGCGCAGCACGGCGGTAACGAGCCTGCCGAGTTCATGTCGACCCACCCGTCGAGTGAGCGCCGCATCGAGCAACTGATCTCCGAATGGCCGAATGTACTGCCGCTGTATAACCAGGCCCTCGAAGAAGGCCGACGCGCCAATTGCACGCCGCCACCGAACCGCGAAGCGCCCGCCAAGAAGTAGGCACTGATCGTCTCTGCCTGACAAATCTGCGAGAATCGCGGTGATGATTCAGCGGCTCGCCATCGTTTTCGTGCTGGTGTCCCTGAGCGGCTGCGCCACGCTCGAGGACCTGTACGAGTCGTTCCGCTCCCCGATGGCTGGCAAGGCCGTGCCCCTCGAGCGGCGACCCGTCGAAGAGCCGCTGGCCCGCAACGTCTTTATCCTGTCGCAACACGGGCAGTCGGTCGTTGGCGAGCCGCAGGTGGTGTTCGCATCGAAGACGGACACCTTGTCCGATCTCGCGCGGGAGTACGGCCTCGGGTACGACGAGATCCTCGCCGCCAACCCCGGCGTCGACCCCTGGTTACCGGGCAAGGATACGCCCGTACTGTTGCCGACCCAGTACGTCCTTCCGGACGTGCCCAGAGAAGGCGTGGTGCTCAACATCGCATCGAAGCGGCTGTATTTCTTTCCGGAGCCTGTCGACGGCCAACCGCCACGCGTCATGACTTACCCGATCGGTATCGGGCGCGTCGGTTGGGAGACGCCGCTCGGCAGTGCGACCGTCATCGCCAAGGCAACGGACCCAACCTGGTATGTGCCCGCCTCGGTACGGAAGGAGCATGCGGAAAAGGGCGACCCACTACCCTCGGTCGTACCGCCGGGCCCGGACAATCCGCTCGGGCACCGCGTGCTGAAGCTCGATATGCCGGGCTACCTGATCCATGGCACCAACCAGCCGTATGGGGTCGGCATGCGCGTGAGTCACGGCTGCGTGCGGCTTTACCCGGAAAACATCGAGGTACTCTACGACCTTGTCGCCATGGGTGAGGTCGTCATGATCATCAACGAGCCCTACCTGCTGGGACGCCGCGACAACGAACTGTTCTTCGAGGCACACCAACCGCTCGAGGACGACACGGTTTCTGTCGAAGAGCGCTTCGAGACGTTGTTTGCCTCGGCCGGGGAACTCAACCGCCACCAGCAGCAGCACGTAAGGGCCATGGCGAGCCTCGGTTCGGGCATTCCCGTGATCGTCGATCGCTTTGACGCCGATGAAGTACTGGCTCGCGCGCGAGTCGTTCGCAATACCGTCGAGATCGATCCCGACAACCCGACCCTGGGTGAGGTGCGCGAGATGATCGACGAGGCGGTCCGGGAAGGGCGCGGGGAAACGTTGTGAGCGAGTGGCTCGACATCATGCTCGAAGAAATCCGGCGCAAGGAACGGGAGCGGCGAGAGGCTGCCGAAGAGGAACGTGAGCGGCACGCGCACGAAGCCGGCGAAGCTCCGCAAACCGCGCCGGAGAAACAAGCGTGATCATCGACGCGTGGGCGCAGCACCCGACGTTGCGACACGCGCAGGATCCGATGTTCGCGTCGCTGCGACGCTGGACGCGTACCGAAGCACCCAGCGAGAACGTGCCGGTTCAAACGACCATTGCCGCGATGGACGCGGCGGGTGTTGACAAGGCCCTGATTTCGGCCTGGATTGCGCCGCACAAGGTCATGATCTCGAACGACGAGGTCGCCGAATTCGTGGCCGAGTTCCCGGAACGCCTGGTGGGTGTAGGCTCGGTCGACATCTCGAGGCCGATGCAGGCCGTCGCCGAGATCCGACGCTGTGTGAATGATCTCGGTTTCAAGGCCGTTCGGGTACTGCCGTGGTTGTGGGACAAACCGCCGACAGATCCGCTTTTCTACCCGGTGTATACGGCTTGTTGCGAGCTTCGTGTGCCGTTCTGCACGCAGATCGGTCACACCGGTCCGTTGATGTCATCCGAAGTCGGCCGGCCAATCTACCTCGATCGCGTCGCGCTCGATTTTCCGGAGCTGACGATTGTCGGCGGGCACATCGGCTACCCGTGGATGGACGAGGCAATCGCTGTCAGCACCAAGCACGAGAACGTGTACATCGATACGTCCGCCTATGTAACGAAACGCTATCCGCAGCAGCTCGTGGACTACCTGCGGCATCACGGTCGCGACAAAGTCCTGTTCGGCACGAATTACCCGATGATTTTGCCGGCCGCGGCGCTCGCGGATGTCGATTCGCTCGGTCTCGATGACGAAGCTCGTGAGCTGTTTCTTGGCGGCAATGCCGCGCGCGTCTACGGTTTGAAATAAGCGGAAAACTCGTCGGGCAAATCGCTGATGTCGGCATCGGCTGCGCCGATCCGGGGCAATGGCCGCGAGTTGTAGGTGTTCCAGAAGAGAACGTTCCTGTCTTCCAGTTTCTTGCTTTCGATATCGCTGAGCAGCGCCGCCATCGCTTTTCCTGTATAGGTCGTCTCGAGCGTCAGACGTGCGTCCCGCTTCGCGGTATCGATCGCCGCAAGCGTTACGTCATCGAACTTCGCGTAGCCGCCCGCAAAGAAATCGTCGCGTAAAACGATGTCCACCCGGGTGAGAATATTGTCGGGAATCGACGCGCCAAGGAGGCGCAGCATGGTCGCGATCTTGTCGACCAGTCGTTTTAGCGCCTCTGGATTCGCAAAGCGTTCGTCAGTGACGCGAATGGCCTGAAGCCGCGTTGGCAGACCGGCGAGCGCGAGCCCCAGCGCGAGACCGGCGGTCGTACCCATCGTGCCGGTTGCAACATACAGGTGATCGGGGCAGGGAAGTTCCTCGCGTGCGACCTGCTCGGCGAGTTCGAACGCGGCGTTGACGAATCCGACGCTGCCCAACCAGGACGAGCCGCCGAGCGGTATGATCCAGCAGTTCCTGTTCTGCGCGAATCGCCGCAGGGTTGCAACGCGGCTTTTGTAGTTGCCGCCGTAGTAGACGACTTCGGTGGCAAGACCGGCATGCATGCGCAGCGCCTGTTCGGTCTTTTCCGACCTTGTCTGGTGAGAAAGAAAGCACGTGCAGGCAAAGCCGAATTCTCGTGCACAAATCGCGGTCGCCAGCGCGTGATTCGACGCGACGGCTCCGAACGTTGCCACGCGCTTCGCTTTTTTTTGCGTTGCACGGTGCAGGATGTACTCAAGTTTACGGATCTTGTTACCGCCATACAGCGGTCCGCTCAAGTCATCGCGTTTGACCCAGATGTCCGTGTCACGAACGCGAGCCTGCTCGACCGGTGTCGGCAGGGTGGCGATCGGCACTCTACCCAGCCGCCGTCCCAATCCCGGAAACGCCCTGTCGAGATAATCAGTCATCGACGCAAGAGTAGCCTACGTATAGAATCACGGCACGCTTATCTGGCTGTTACGGAGATTAGCTTGTCAGATGCAGTTGACCGTGGCATCACGGTTACCGAAATCGCGTCCGTGGACCAGCCCATCGACGCGACAGCCGAGACCACGGCCGCCTTCGTTGGCCGTGCCCTTCGCGGCCCCCTGAATACTCCGGTGCTCGTGCACAACTTCGGCGAGTTTCGTCGTCGCTTCGGCGGCAGCTGGACACGATCGAGCCTGGGTCCTGCGGTCGAGCAGTTCTTCGAGCACGGCGGCCAACGGCTGTATGTCGTTCGTGTCGCAAACGGCGCACGCGGTGCAATGATCTGCCTGCCTGCCAGTGGCTCAGCGCTCGTGCTGCGCGCCGTAGAACCCGGTTCTTCGGAAAGTATCCGCGCGGCAATCGACTATGACGGCATCGATTCGGAAGATGACGAACATTTCAACCTGACGCTGCAGCGGACCAACCCCGATACGCACCTGGTAATCGACCAGGAGCTATATCGGCGCGTGAGCTACGTCGAAGGGTCGGATAGATTTGTCGGCGACATCCTGCTTGCCTCGATGATCGCGCAGGTCGATACGCCGTACCCGACACGCAGACCGGAGGCGACCCGCGCGAGTGACAATCGCTACGATACAGCGTATGTCGGCCATACTCAGTCAGGCACCGACGGCGGCGGGCTGTTGGACTACGACCTGATCGGTTCACGACAACGAGGCGCGGGCCTGTTTGCCCTGGACGGCGTGCCGCAACTGGATCTCGTGTACCTGCCGCCGACGGCGAAGCAGGTCGATACCGGGCCGACCGCTCTGCTCGCCGCCGAGATGTACTGCCGCGAGCGCAATGCATTATTGATCGTCGATCCTCCCGCGGCCTGGAACGATGCAGAACAGGCAGTACTCGGCGCGCGCACGGCGGGCCTTGCAAGTCCGAATATCATGGCTTATTTCCCGCGGCTGCGACGGCGCATGGAATCGAACGCTGCTCCCAGGGTCGCCGGTGGCGCGATTGCCGGCTTGCTCTGCAAACTCGATCGAAACTACGGACCATGGAGTGACCTCGACCAGCAGGGACTCGGTTTTTCGCGCAAGCTCGCGCCCGCGTACGACGTCGGCGAGGAGGAATTCGACGCGTTGCACCGTGCCGGCATCAATGCCGTCGTGTCGGGACCGGCCGGCAGGGCACGCGTCCGCGGCGGCGTTACGCTCGCGAGGGGCAGTGAGTCTCACAGCGTGTTTCGAAGCCTGCCCGTCCGCCGGCTCTGCCTGCACATCGTGCGGCGCATCGATGACGCGACGCGCTGGGCCGTCTTCGAGAAACACGACGCGGAGCTGGCATTCCGCGTCAGCGAGCAGATTCGCGCGTATTTCGGTGTGCTGTTCGAGCTGGGTGCCCTGGAAAACGATCGCTTCGTCGTGCAGTGCGACGCCGGCCTGGCGCGACAGGAGGATGAGCTGGAGCACGGTGTGACGCTGTTACTCGGCTTTCATCCCGGCGGCAGCCGCCACGCTGTGCTTCTCACACTGCACCAGACGGCGCGCGGTTGTCGCGTCGCGAGCGCGGCATTTGCACCCGCCGGGTTAACATAAGCCGGAACCAATCCTTGTCATACAGGCATCTGTCTTAAGCCACCCACTGACCAGGAGGGGCTATGAGAGACAGCGATGCGCTGGAGAACAACCCGCACGTGTCGCGCTCGGCATTGGAAGCCATTCACGGCCAGGTGTTCGGCTGGGCCCTCTCCCGATGCAACTATGAGACGGCAACAGCGGAGGATCTCGTGCAACAGGCATACGTCGAATTGCTGAGTGGCAGGGCGCGCTTCGACCAGCAGTCGACACTCAAGACCTTTGTGTTCGGCGTTGTCCAGAACCTGGCACGTAGCCGGCTGCGCCGCACCGCGACGCGTTTGCGACTTATGCAGACCTGGCTGCCAGTCGACTCGGCCGGTGTCGCGGAGGCAGACGAACCGACAGATTTCAATTCCATGTGGCAAGCCGTCAGGGACCTGCCGGCACGGCAACGGGATATCGTCGAGCTCGTGTTCTGTCGTGAGATGAGTATCGAGGAGGCGTCGCAAGTGATGGGCGTGACCGTCGGCACTGCCCGCGTGCACTACGATCGCGCCAAGAAATCCTTGCGCAAGACATTACAGACGGAGTTCGCGCATGACATCTAAAGACCGGAAGCTCGCCCAGGCGGTCGCTAACGCAATGCCGGCAGATCCGGCTTCGCCGTCGTTCACCGAGAGCTTCGAAGCCGCGGCGATCCGTGCAGGGCGACGTCGCCACCGCATTCACCTGCTCGCGGCGGCAGCCGTCGCAGCGCTTGCTGTCATCGTCCTGCTCGATAAGTCGGGCGTCGATGCGGGGCCTGGCTACATCGAAATCGCCGAGCTCATGGGAACGACTTCGTGGACGGCGCCCAGCGACACGCTGCTGCCCGACAGCCGATTTGACATATACCAGGATCTGCCGACGTTGATGGAGTCAACGGAAGCCAATGGAGGAACGTTACTATGAAACAGGGAATCTTGCTGATTGCTGTGACTCTGACCTTAATGTGCGGCAACTGTGCCTTGGCTGCCGGCAAGGAAGACGTATTCAAGGGCAAGCTGTTTCCGCCGAACGTGATTCTCGAAAACCAGGCGGAGCTTGGCTTGAGCAAGCAGCAATTCACTGCGATAAAAGCGGCCGTCGTCGAGGTACAGGCCAACGTCGCGGAGCACGAATGGGACTTGCGGGAGGCCTACCAGGGCATCCTGCAGGAACTCGACACTTCGCCAATCGACGAAAAGCGCGTCCTGGAACTTGTTGACGCCGCATTGGTGGCAGAGAACGCAGTCAAGAAAGAGCAGGTTGCGATGTTGATTACGTTAAAAAACCTGCTGAATGACGAACAGGTCGCGTTTCTTGAATCCGTTCATCGCGCAGACAGCCGTTAACGGCTAGGGTGGGACCATGAACAAGATACGGCTGATCTCTATATTCGCGCCGTTGCTGCTGAGCCTTGCAGGTTGCGGCGGCAGCGGCGGTGGCGGGACCTCACAGCCTCCGCCGCCCCCACCACCACCCCCGCCGCCGATTACCACGGCGGAGGCATTCCAGTTCCTCAACCAGTCGACCTTCGGCGCCACCGAGGCCGACGTCGAGGATGTGAAGGCGCTACGCTTTGAGGCCTGGATCGACGACCAGATGACGAAGCAAGCTTCACTGCAACTGCCTCACCTGCAGTCGCTGCCGCGCCCCCAGTTCCTGTTCCAGTTACAGCCGGATCGCGTCGACATCTGGTTCAAGAACGTGCTGCATGGCGAGGACCAGCTGCGCCAGCGAGTTGCGTTCGCGTTGTCGGAAATCATGGTCGTCTCACAGCTCGGCGCGCTGGACAATGCGACGTATTCGCTCGCGAGCTACTACGATGTGCTGGCCAGGAACGCGTTCGGCAACTACCGCGACCTGATCGAGGAAGTCACGCTGCACCCGGCGATGGGCGTTTACCTCAGCATGCTCGGCAACGAGCGGCCGAACCCGGCGTTGAACATTCGTCCCGACGAAAACTACGCGCGTGAGCTCATGCAGCTGTTTTCGATCGGTCTCGTCGAGCTCAATATCGACGGCAGCGTAAGGCTCGACAACCAGGGCCAGCCGATACCCACCTACGATCAGTCGATCATCGAGGGTTTCGCGCACGTCTTTACGGGGTGGAACTATGCGGGTGCGCAATCGTTCCAGCAGGCGCGACGGAATGACGCGAACCAGGTCGTGCCGATGCAACTTTACCCGCCGTTTCATGACGATGGGCCCAAAAAGTTGTTGAACGACGTGACGCTGCCGGCCGGCCAGACCGGCGACCAGGATCTGCAGGCGGCCCTGGATAACGTCTTCAATCATCCGAACGTCGGGCCGTTTATTGCGATCCGGCTGATCCAGCGACTGACGACGAGCAATCCCTCGCCCGGTTACGTGCAACGCGTTGCGAGCGTTTTCAACGACAACGGTTCCGGCGTTCGAGGTGACTTGCGCGCCGTCGTCAAGGCAATCCTGCTCGACGCAGAAGCGCGCCCCGAACTGGCCATGGAGATCGACGGCAAGCTCAAGGAGCCGCTACTGCGGCTGACGCAGCTGTATCGCGCCTACGACGCGCAGTCCGACAGCGGACGCTATCCACTGAACTTCGCCTATATCCTGTTCGGCCAGGGCCCGTTGCAGTCACCCTCCGTGTTCAATTTTTTCAGCCCGTTCTACGCGCCACCGGGTGAGATCCGGGACAGCAGCCTGGTCGCGCCGGAATTGCAGATTGCGACGGAGTATCAGAACACGCAGCTGACCAACTTCCTGTTGTTGCAGACCTTTGTCTACCACTGGCAGATCGAACGAGTCGACAACGACGACTACAACGAAGACCTTGTACTGATCAATTTCGAGGAAGAGCTCGGCGTGGCCGACGACACGGCCGCGCTGGTCACGATGGTCGATAACAAGCTGCTGGGTGGCGTCATGTCTGACACGCTGCGGCAGGAGATCAGCCAGATGGTCGATCGATGGGGTGACGACCAGCCCATGTTCCGCGCAGCGAACGCGATCTTCCTCACCATTTCATCGCCGGAGTTCGCCTACCAGCGGTAGCGAACCTGACGGGAGACATAGTCATGGCAAAAATCAACCGACGCCAGTTCCTGAGGTCAAGCAGCGCGGCAGCGTTGCTGGCCTCGACACCGGGGCTCGCGCATTCGCAAATGATTGGCGGCAGCGGACCGTTCACGGATTACAAGGCGCTGGTCTGCGTGTTCCTGTTTGGCGGCAACGACTCCTTCAACATGCTCGTGCCGACCAGCCAGGTCGAGTATGACGCCTACCTGGCATCGCGCCAGAACCTTGCGCTGGAGCAATCGAGCCTGCTGTCCATCAATCCGATCGTTGGCGCCGAACAGATGGACTTCGGTCTGCACCCGGACATGACGGGTGTGCGTGACCTGTTCGAGAACGGCCAGGCGGCATTCCTGGCTAACGTCGGACCGCTCATCGAGCCAACGACGCTTGACCAGTTCGTCAATGGCGCGGTCGCTCTGCCGCCGCAGCTGTTCTCCCACAACGACCAGCAGGATCAATGGCACTCGCTCAAAGGCAATGCGACCAGCAAGACCGGCTGGGCCGGCCGTGTCGCGGACCTCGTCCGGGCGGAGCTCGAAGGACAGCAGATGGCAACCAATGCATCGCTATTCGGTACGAGCCTGTTCCAGTCTGCGGATGAAACGGTTGCCTACGTCATGGGTCCGGGCGGACCCGTGCAGTTTCTCGGGTTTTCATCGGAGCCCGGTAATATCCTCAACGAACATCGGCAAACGTTCGAGCGTATTCTCAACGCCGGCTACGACACCGTGTACGAACGCGGTTTCGCGGACGTGCAGCGTCGGGCGCTGGCCGCGGCCGATACTGTGTCGGCGGCGATCGCGAGCGCGCCGACGTTCGATGGCATTTTCCCGTCGCCTCAGGAAGGCCGAACGCAGCTGGAGACGCAATTGCGGACCGTGGCGCAGCTGATCGCGATGCGGGACGGCCTGCAGATGCAGCGCCAGGTGTTCTTCGTGGCCGCAGGTGGCTTCGACACCCACGACGACCAGGTTGTTAACCAGCCGAACCTGCTCGGCGACGTCAGCAAGTCGCTCGCCGAGTTCTACCAGGCCATGGTGTCGATAGGCATGACCCAGAACGTCACCGCATTCACGGCGTCCGATTTCGGGCGTACCTTGACCTCGAACGGCGATGGCACTGACCATGCCTGGGGTGGTCACGCGCTGATCGTCGGTGAGGGTGTGGCCGGGCAGAGCGTATACGGCGAGTACCCGGTGCCCGAGATCGGCCACCCGCTCGATGTGGGTGGCGGACGCTTTATACCGACGACATCGGCCGACCAGTACGCCGCGACGCTGGCGAAATGGTTCGGCATTGACGATGCGGACCTCGATCTCGTTGCACCGAACCTCGTCAACTTCGGCGCCAATCGCGATCTCGGCTTCATGCTGTAGAATCATCTGCTGACGAGAACGGGGGTTCTTCCATGAAACAGATTCTTGTGGCCGTCCTGGCCGCAGCACCCTTCTTTGCGGCGTGTTCAGAGGAGCGGCAGGAGCAAACCGAATCCGTGGTCGAGGCGAGCGCCGCCGAGCAGCTCGATGCCGTGTTCGACGAGTACTTCGAGCAATTCCTCGAACTCAATCCGCTGACCGCGACGTTCGTCGGTGACAATCGCTTCAACGACCGTATCGCCAATTCCCTCGGGCCTGAGCACCGCGAGAAGTCGCTGGCGCTCGAAAAGGAATACATCGCGCGACTCGACGCCATCGATCGCAGCCAGCTGGACGAGCAGCGGCGACTGAGCTACGACATCTTCCGACTCGATCGCGAACTCGAGATCGAGGGCAATAAATTCCCCGGACACCTGCAACCCCTGAACCAGTTCGGCTCGATGATGAGCTACATGGTGCGCCTCGGCGGCGGTTCCAGTGTGCATCCATTCAAGACGGTTGAGGACTACGACGACTGGCTCAGCCGCGTCGACGATTTTGTCGTCGTTGCGGAGCAGATTGTCCACAATATGCGCGAGGGGATGCGTGAGGGGGTCGTACGGCCTCGCGTCCTCATGGAGAAAGTCCTGCTGCAGCTCGAGTCGCAGCTCGTCGACAACGTTGAAGACAGCACGTTCTTCGCGCCGATCCGCAACATGCCGGAATCGTTCAGCGACGAGGATCGTCAAAGGCTGTCGGCGGCATTTCGGAAGGCGATTGAGGACAAAATCCTGCCCGCTTTTCAGCGCGTGTATAACTTTGTCGGCGACGATTACATGAGTGCCGCGCGGGAGACCGTTGGGCTGTCCGAGTTGCCGAATGGAGAGGAATGGTACGCGCACAATGTGCGCGTTCTGACGACGACGGACATGACACCCGAGGAGATTCACCAGGTCGGCCTCGACGAGGTGGCGCGCATCCACGAGGAAATGCGCGGCGTCATGCAGGAAGTCGGCTTCGAAGGCGACCTGCACGACTTTTTCGATTTCATGAACTCTGACGACCAGTTCTTCTACGACGAGCCCGAGGAACTGATCCAGGGATACAGGGACATGACCGAGCACGTCACTGCACTTGCAGAAGACCTGTTCGAGATCTTCCCGGAGACGCCTTTCGAGGTGCGGCGTGTCGAGCCGTTTCGTGAGCAGTCGGCGGCGGGCGGCTCCTACCAGTCCGGCAACCCGGACGGGTCGCGGGCAGGTGTGTTCTACGCCAACGCTTACAACATGCGTGCGCGCCCCAAGTGGGCAATGGAATCGCTGTTCCTGCACGAAGCGATCCCCGGGCACCCCTTCCAGATCATGATCCAGCG
>JAAUYH010012500.1_pt1 | contig 15345 bp, 15 predicted proteins | sample 7278061 | NCBI WGS metagenome assembly JAAUYH01 (sample SAMN14350203, study PRJNA611818) | marine sediment metagenome | isolation source: surface marine sediment (0.6m) | place: French Polynesia: Moorea | collected 2018-08
GGAGGTGAAGATCGAGGACCTGCGCGGCGACGGCGATCACTACGCCGCCTACGTCGTCTCCCCGGCCTTCAAGGGCAAGACCCGGGTGCAGCAGCACCAGATGGTTTACCAGGCCCTGCAGGGCCGCATGGGCGGCGAGCTGCACGCGCTGGCGCTGCAGACCTCGGCGCCGGCCGATAACTGAATCCGGGTCACCGACCCGGAACAAAACCAGCCGCCAGAACGGCGGGACCGCAGCAACGCGAGGATGTGAGACATGGACAATACGGTTAAGGAGCGGATCGAGGGCGAGCTGAAGGACAACGAGGTCGTGCTCTTCATGAAGGGTACGCCGGTCTTTCCGCAGTGCGGCTTCTCGGCCGCCGTGGTCCAGGTGCTGACCCACCTGGGCATCAAGTTCAAGGGCATCGACGTGCTGCAGGACCCGGGCCTGCGCCAGGGCGTCAAGGACTTCGCCAGCTGGCCGACCATCCCGCAGCTCTACGTCAAGGGCGAGTTCGTCGGCGGCTGCGACATCGTGCGCGAGATGTATCAGACCGGCGAGCTGGCCGAGCTGCTGCACAGCCACGGCATCGAGGCCAAGCCGGCGGCCTGACGCGCGGCAAATCGGTCACAGTTCTCAGGGCCGCCCCGACGGGGCGGCCTTTTTCATGCCCGGCGGTCAGTCTCCAAAAGCGAAGGCGGCCATGGAGAGGCTGTGGTCGAAGCTGCGGTGCAACACGCGGCCCTTGCCGCCGCCGGCGCCGAGGGCGACGTGGAGCGGCAGGAAGTGCTCCTCGGTCGGATGGGCCCGCGCAGCCTCGGGCGCCCGGGCACGGTAGTCGAGCAGATCCTCGACCGCCCCCGCCTCGACCCGCTCGGCCAGCCAGTCGTCGAAGGCGCTGGCCCAAGCCGGCGCGCCGTCGCGCGCGGTGCGCCATTCCGGCAGATTGTGCACGGCGCCGCCGGAGCCGAGGATCAGGATGTCTTCGCCGCGCAGCGGGGCCAAGGCCTGGCCGACGGCGAACTGCGCCACCGGCCCGCCGCCGGTCTGCACCGAGAGCTGGACGACTGGGATCTCGGCCTCCGGGTACATGAGCATCAGCGGCACCCAGGCGCCGTGGTCCAGCCCTCGCTCGCCATCGAAACCGGCCTCGAGCCCGGCATCTTTCAGCAGCGCGGCGGCCCGGCGCGCCAGATCGGGGGCGCCCGGCGCCGGATAGCGGATGTCGTAGAGCTGCTCGGGAAAGCCGAAGAAGTCGTGCACCGTCTCCGGCCGCTCGGCCAGGCCGAAGTGGGGGCTCTTGCGCTCCCAATGCGCCGAGACGCAGAGCACGGCCGCGGGCCGCCCCAGCTCCTTGCCCAGGCCCTGGAGAAACGCGCGCGCGGGGATCTCCTCGAACGGCAGGGTCGGGGCGCCGTGGGACACGAAGACGCTGGGCAGGGGCATGGCGGCCGCTCCTTCTCCGGGAACCATTGAAAGCAGTATAGCCGCTGCCGGGAAGCGCGCCGAGCCCGCGCCGCCTTGCACCGCGGCGAGGCCGCGCGCAGACTCCGGGACGAGGGAGGACTACCATGGCGCTGAAACGCCTCGATCACGTCAACATGCGCACGGCGCATCTGGACGAGATGATCCGCTTCTACCGCGATGTCCTGGGACTGGAGCCTGGGGAGCGCCCGCCCTTCCCTTTCGGCGGCGCCTGGCTCTACTGCGACGGCTATCCGGTCGTCCACCTGGTCGAGGTCGACGAACCGCCGCAGACGGTCGAGCCGCGCCTCGAACACTTCGCCTTCGAGGCCGAAGGTTTGGCAGATTTCCTCGCCAAGCTGCGCGCTTACAAGGTGGCCTACTGGGTCGCCGTCGTGCCCGGCTTCGAGACCCGGCAGGTCAACTTCCGTGACCCGGACCACAACCACATCCACGTCGACTTCCAGCCGAACGAAGACGCGGATCTGAGCGCCTATCCGGGGTGATCACTTCGGCTTTTCCCCTTTCCGCCAGCGATCGAGGCGGTAGGGGTCGGGCGGTTCGGGCTGGTTGTAGTCGCGCGAACAGATCTCGCAAGCGAGCCACAGCGCCAGGATGACGAGCGCAAGTCCGGTCATCACGCGGCCTCCATACGCAGGATTATAGGCGGCGACCGGCCGCGGACAAAGGCCGATGGTTGGGGGCCGAGACCCCGGCCTGACTAGCGCGAGTAGTACTCGATCACCAGGTTGGGCTCCATCTGCACGGGATAGGGCACGTCGGCCAGCTTGGGTCCGCGCAGGAAGGTCGCCTTCATGTCCTTGAAGTCGATCTGGATGTAGTCGGGCACGTCGCGCTCGGGCGATTCCAGGCCCTCCAACACCAGCGGCAGCTCGCGGCTCTTAGCCTTGATCTGGATCTCATCGCCGTCCTTAACCAGGAAGGAGGGGATGGTGACCCGCTTGCCATTGACCATGATGTGGCCGTGGTTGACGAACTGCCGGGCGGCGAAGACCGTGGGCACGAACTTGGCCCGGTAGACAACGGCGTCCAGGCGCCGCTCCAGGATTTCGACCAAGTTCTCGCCGGTGTCGCCGCGGCGCCGGGTGGCCTCCTCGTAATAGCGGCGGAACTGCTTCTCGCCGATGTTGCCGTAATAGCCCTTGAGCTTCTGCTTGGCCGAGAGCTGGGTGCCGAAATCGGAGGGCTTGCGGCGGCGCTGGCCGTGCTGGCCGGGGCGGTAGTCCCGCTTGTTGTGGGGGCTCTTGGGCCGGCCCCAGAGGTTGACCCCCAAACGGCGGTCGATCTTGTACTTCGCACCTGAACGACGCGACATGGCGGATTTCTCCTGCTTTGTTTTGTCCCGGTAGTTCCGCCGCTAAAGGCCCGGCGGACGGGGCGCGGGGCCTGGGCCCGTCCCGCATTCCCGGAAATCGGAGCGGACTATACGGACCGCCCCGGCGATGTCAAACGCTGGGGAGGTCCCCTGCCCTAGCCCTCCGAGCCCCGCCCCCGGGGCTTGGAGAGGGCGGAGACGATGCCGTGCAGGGTCCGGACCTCGGACTCGGTGAGCTCGGCGCGCTGGAACAGATTGCGGATGTTGCGGACCATGCCCGGGCGCTTCTCCGGCGGGTAGAGGAAACCGGTCTCGTCGAGCCGGCCCTCGAGCCGCTCCAGGAAATCCAGCAGCTCCCGCTTGGTGGCCGGCGGCGTGCCGCCGCTCTCCAGGCGCCGGTCCGGCGCCTCCCGGACCGCCTGGTACCACTCGTAGCCGACCAGCAGCACGGCCTGGGCCAGGTTGAGCGAGGCGAAGGCCGGGTTGAGCGGCACCTCCAGGAGCCGGTCGGCGAGCGCGACGTCGTCGTTGGTCAGGCCCGAGCGCTCGGGGCCGAACAGCACGCCGACCCGATCGCCGCCGGCGATGGCCCGGCGCATCTCGCCGGCCGCGTGGCGCGGCGTCTCGACCGGCTTGGTCATGCCGCGCGGCCGGGCGCTGGTGGCGTAGACCCGGGCGCAGTCGGCGACCGCCTCCGCCGTGGTCTCGAACAGCCGGACACCGTCCAGGACCCGGTCGGCGCCCGAGGCCGCCTTGACGGCCATCGCGCTCGGCCAGCCGTCGCGCGGCCGCACCAGGCGCAGCTCGGTCAGCCCGCAGTTCAGCATGGCGCGGGCCACCATGCCGATGTTCTCGCCGAGCTGCGGGTCGACCAGGATCACCAGCGGGCCGCCCTGCGCCGAGTCTTGGGATTTGTCGGTTCCGGCCATGTCAGCCCCCGCGCCGGACGCCGGCCGCGCTCAGCTCGGCTGCTTGGCCGGCAGCTCGGCGCCGTCCTGCAGCAGCTTCCAGGTGATGCCGTCGTGCAGCGCGTTGAAGGAGGCGTCGATGATGTTGGTCGAGACGCCGACGGTGGTCCAACGCCGGCCCGTGTCGTCGGCGCTTTCGATCATGACTCGCGTGACCGCGCCGGTGCCGGCCTGCGGCGTCAGGATGCGCACCTTGTAGTCGACCAGGCGCATGTCGACGAGCTGCGGATAGATCGGCACCAGCGCCTTGCGCAGCGCCGTGTCGAGGGCATGGACGGGGCCGTTGCCGTTGGCCACGGTCATCTGCTCGCGGCCGGCGACCTCGACCGTGACGGTGGCCTCGGACTCGGTGACCAGCTCGCCGCGCGCGTTCCAGCGCCGGTCGTCCATGACCCGGAAGCGGCCGAGCTTGAAGAACTCCGGCACGTCGCCCATGGCCCGGTGCGCCAGCAGCTCGAAGCTCGCCTCGGCGCCGTCGTAGGTGAAGCCCTCGAACTCGCGCGCCTTCACCTGCTCGACCAACGCGCCGACCTTGGACTCGTCGACCTCGATCGAAAGCTCCTTGAAGCGCGCCAGCACGTTGGAGCGCCCCGCCTGGTCCGAGACCACGACGTGGCGGCGATTGCCGACCAAGGCGGGATCGACGTGCTCGTAAGTGCGCGGGTCCTTCTCGACCGCGGAGACGTGCAGGCCGCCCTTGTGCGAGAAGGCGTTGTCGCCGACGTAGGCCGCGCTCACGTCGGGCGCCCGATTGAGCCGCTCGTCGAGCAGGTGCGAGACCGCGGTGAGTTGTTCGAGCCGCTCCGCGCCGAGGCCGATCTCGAAATCGGTCTTCAGCGCCAGCGAAGGGATCAGGGAGACCAGGTTGGCGTTGCCGCAACGCTCGCCGAGACCGTTCAGCGTGCCCTGGACCTGGCGCGCGCCGGCGCGCAGCGCGGCCAAGGAGCCCGCGACCGCGTTCTCGGTGTCGTTGTGGCAGTGGATGCCGAGGTGGCTGCCGGGGATCTCCGCGACCAGCGCCCCGACGATGCGCTCGATCTCTTCCGGCAGGGTGCCGCCGTTGGTGTCGCACAGCACGACCCAGCGGGCGCCCGCCTCGTAGGCCGCCTTGACGCAATCGAGCGCGAAGGCGGGGTTTGATTTGTAGCCGTCGAAGAAGTGCTCGGCGTCGAACATGACCTCGCCCTTGCGGCTCACGGCGTGGGCGACGCTGTCGGCGATCATCTCGACGTTCTCGTTGCGCGGGATGCCGAGCGCGACGTCGACGTGGAAGTCCCAGGCCTTGCCGACCATGCAGACGCTGTCGGCCTTGGTGTTGAGCAGGGCGTTGAGGCCGGGGTCGTTCTCGGCGCTGCGGCCGGGCCGCCGGGTCATGCCGAAGGCGACGAAGTTGGCCCGCTCGAAGCTCGGCGGCTCGGCGAAGAAGGCGTCGTCGGTCGGGTTGGCCCCGGGCCAGCCGCCTTCGACGTAGTCGACGCCCAGGCGGTCGAGCGCCTGGGCGATGGCGATCTTGTCGGCCACCGAGAAGTCGACGCCGCGGGTCTGCGCCCCGTCGCGCAGCGTCGAATCGAACAGGTAGACCCTCTTGTCGTTCTTCTTCTTGCTCATGGCGACCCTAGTTTGCCGCGCCCCGATATTCCGACGGCGAGGTGCCGGTCCAGCGGCGAAAGGCGTGGTTGAAGGCGCTAAGATCGGAGTAGCCGAGTAGATAGGCGATCTCCGACATGCGCAGACTGCGGTCCCTCAGATAGCGCTCCGAGAGCGCGGCGCGCAGCTCGTCGACCAGATTGCGGTAGGTCATGCCGCGCTCCTGCAGGCGGCGCGACAGGGTGCGCTTACTCATGCCCAGCTCGCGCGCCACGGCCGAGGCCTTGGGATAACCCTCGGGCAACAGCTTCACGATCATGCCCTGCACCTGGAACATGAGATCGCTGCTGTAGCCGCGCTCCTTGAGAACCGCCTCGCAGTATTTCTCCAGGATGTGGAGCAGCCGGCTGTCGGCCGAGTGGATCGGCAACTCGAGCACCGACTTGGTGAAGACCAGGGCGTTGTTCGGGGCGTTGAAGCTCAAGGGCGCGCCGAACAGGCGCCGGTGCTCGGAGACGTCCTCGGGCTCGGCGTGATCGAACTGGACCCACTCCGGGTGCAGCCGCCTGCCGGTGCCCATCTGCATGACGCGCAGGATGCTGGCCAGGGTCATCTCATTGTTCTGGCGGCTGCGCAGGGCATGGGGATCGGTCACCCGGTAGGTGATCACCAGGGTGTCGCCGTCGGTCTCGGACTCCACCAACTCGCCGTCGGTCAAGACGTGGTAGTAGCGCCGAACGTGGCTGAGGCCGTCGGCGATGGTCTCCGAGCTCAGCGCCACGTAGGTCAGCACGCCGGCGTCCTTGGGGTCGAGCTCCGCGCCGAGCTGCAAGCCGAAACAGCTGTTGCCCGAGTGCTTCGCGCCGGCCTCGAGCATGGCGACGTTGAGCCGAAAGGGAACGCGGGCGTCCGGGTCTTTCACGACGCTGCGGTCGAGCCCGACGTCGCGCAGGGCCGCGTCCGCCGCGGCGCCGTCCAGCGCCCCCAGGGCGCGATAGGCGGCGGCCACGAAGATGGCGTCGATCATCGCCACGGCGCGCTCTTTAGTGCGCCGCCGGCTGGGCCGGAACAACGGCTTTTTCAAAGGCTTACAACCTCTCTCCTGCGCCGGCCCTGAGCTGGCGCATGGCGCCTCTTATCAACGAACAGGCCCGCAAAATCAATTTTCGGAATACATGCAACTCTACATATAAAGCGCATTTCGAGAGGACCGGACGACGGATCGAAGGGATTGATCATGGGAATCCTCGTGGAACGAAGAAGAGATCTGAGGGAACGCCGCTATTTCACTGAAAACATGAACTTTCTTCTCATAGAGGATGCCGCGATGGACAAGTACACGAAGCGCTTTCTCTGGCTCGCGACCCAGATGCTCAGCGAGTGCGAGCTGGACGACACCGGCGAACAGGCCGAGCTGCGCGAGATCGTGCGGCGGCTGCGGCAAATGGCCGGCGGCGTCGCCGACGAGATCAGCTGCGACCGGATCGGCCAGGAGATGAAGAACGGACGCCCGATGCGGAGCGCCGCCTCGCGCTGAGCCGAACCCCGTTTTCGACACAGGGACGCGACTATGAAAAGAACGATCAAATCGGCCATCTGCGCGGCGGTCTTGCTGGCAGGACCCGGCGCCGGCACCGCCTGGGCCGAAGGCCCATCAGGAACGGGGACCTACCGGGGGCAGATCCAATTCGGCGCCCCGCCCCCCGAGGCCGAGGCCGAGAACGGCAACGGCGGCGGCATTGCCGGGCGCAGGGCGCGCGGCCCAATCGACGTCTCTTCGCTCTGCCGAAAGATCGGCGACCGCAAGGAGATCGCCGTGCGCGATTGCCTGACCATGATGTCCTTCTTGCTGCTGCAGCTCGCCGCCAGGGGCAACGTTCAGATCCCGCTGCAACGGCCGAAGGGCGGACAGGAGCCGCAGGAATGACCGGACCGGAGACCCGCGTTGCCTATCGCCTGGCCAAACGCGATCTCACCAGGACGGCATGGCCGGCACGGCGATTGGCCGCCTCCCGTGTCTACTGGGCCCGACCGACTCTCTGGCGCGCGCCCGGCCACCCGCGTGGCGGCGGCGCTGTCGGACGGCGCTCGATCTGGCAGGTCCTGGCCGAAATGCCGGCCAGACTGATGCGCCGACAGGGTCAACAGGCCCGGGCATAACGCCTCGACAGAAATTTGCAGCGCTAAACGGCCCCCCTCGCTGCAAATCGCGCCCCACCAGTCGCAACCGCTGGTGGGGCGCAACATTTTCGGAAGCATGGCACCCGGGCTCGTGCTAGGACCGTGCCATGACCGCGACCGCCCTCGCCTTCGTGCCCGGTTGGGCCGCCCTCGCGCCGTTCCTGGCGGCCTCTATGGTCCTCTATCTGACGCCCGGCGTGGATATGGCCTACATCGTCGCCCGCACGGCCGCCCAGGGCCGCAGGGCGGGCGTAGTCTCCGCCGTGGGCGTCTCGGGCGGCATCGCGATCCATACCCTGGCGGCGGCGGCCGGCCTGTCGGCTCTGCTCGCCGCCTCGCAGACCGCCTTCACCGTGGTCAAGTTCGCCGGTGCGGCCTATCTGCTCTACGTCGCCGTTCGGCTGCTGCGCGAGGGCGACACGGCCGTGCCCGGGCGCCCGGCGCGCCCGGCGCAGAGCATGACCCGGGTGTTCTGGGAAGGCGTGCTGTGCAACTGTCTCAACCCCAAGATCGGGCTCTTCATGCTGGCCTTCCTGCCGCAGTTCGTCGACCCGGCCCGCGGCCAGGCCGCATTGCAGATCCTGTTCCTCGGCATGCTGTTCAATCTCGGCGGGCTGCTGTGGAACGTCGGCGTCGCGCTCTCGACCGGCTTCGCGGCTGGCCGTCTCAAGGGCTCCGGGGGCGCCCGGCGGCTGCTGCGCTGGGCGACCGCGACGATCCTGGGCGGGCTCGCCCTGCGCCTGGCGCTGTCCGGGCGCGACTAACGCCCAGCGCAGTCTGGACAGGGGAGCCTGCGCGAGGTCAAGTGACCACTCGATCGATTGGATTAGCCTGACGGCTTTCCCGCCCGCGCGGCGATCAGCGTTTGGAGAGGTACATGCTGCTCGAACACCAAGGCAAGGAACCCAAGGTCGACCCGACCTGCCGGATCGCGCCCAACGCGACCGTCTGCGGCGACGTCACGATCGGCGCCCACACTTCGGTCGGCTTCGGCGCCGTCATCGTGGCCGAGAGCGGACCGGTCACCATCGGATCCAACTGCGTGATCATGGACACGGCGGTGATCCGCGGCGTCAAGCGCAATCCCGTTGCGATCGGCGATAACGTGCTGGTCGGACCGCGCGCCTATCTCTCCGGCTGCCAGATCGCGTCCAACTGCTTCATCGCCACCGGCGCGGCGGTGTTCAACGGCGCCATGATCGGCGAGCGCTGCGAGATCCGCATCAACGGCATAGTCCACATCAAGACCCTGCTGGAACCCGACTCCTTCGTGCCGCTCAATTGGATCGCGGTCGGCGACCCGGCGCAGATCCTGCCGCCCGAGGCTCACGACGAGATATGGACGGTCCTGGAACAGCTCGACTTCCCGGGCTACGTCTTCGGTGTGCGGCGGGCCGGTCCCGGCGAGACCACGATGCCGGACACCATGCAGCGCTACTGCAAGCTGCTGGGCAGCCATCGGGAGGACGAAGCGCTGACCTAGGGTTGAGACCGGGGGATCGGTCGTCCCGCCGCCAATCCAGCAAATAACTGAGCCGCCCCGGCAGCCTCGCTTCAACAGCCGGGAACGCGCGGAGGACTTGGATGCCGGTTTCGACCGAGATCGCGGCCGACGAGCGTCCGGTCCCTTGGGCGCCCATAGCCGCGACCACGGCGATGATGGGCGTCTTCGCCGTCACCCTCGGCCTGACCTACCCGTTGCTGTCCCTGGTGCTGGAATCCCAGGGTGAGAAGTCCGCCATGATCGGCCTCAACGCGGCCATGGCGCCGCTCGGCCTGGTCGCCTCCGCGCCGATCATGCCGATGCTGGCCAGGCGCTTCGGGCCCTGGCCGATGGCCGTGGCCTGCGCCGTGGCGACCGGCACCTTGATGATCGCGCTGGGCGCCTTCCGTGCGCTCGAACCCTGGTTTCCGCTGCGTTTCCTGCTCGGCATCGCGATCAGCGGCCTGTTCATCGTCAGCGAGACCTGGATCAACCAGCTCGCCACGCGCCGGATCCGGGGCCGCGTGATGGGCATCTACACCATGGTGCTGTCCGGCGGCTTTGCGGTGGGGCCGTTCCTGATCGCGGCGATCGGCTCCGCCGGTTGGCTGCCCTTCCTGGTGGGCGCCGGGATCGCTTTCTCGATCCTTCCGTTCCTCTGGGCGGTGCGGCGCCGCGTGCCACAGTTCGAGCCCGAGGAGCGGAGCTCGCTCATGGCCTTCCTGCCGATGGCGCCGGCGCTCATGGCGGTGGTCGGGGTCATGGCCCTGTTCGACGCGGCGGGCCTGGCGCTGCTGCCGGTCTACGGCCTGCGCCACGGCCTGGACGAGGCCACGACCTCGACGGCAGTCGGCATGCTGGTGATCGGCAACGTGCTCTTCCAGTATCCGATCGGCTGGCTCGCCGATCACATGTCGCGGCGCTGGCTGCTGCTTGGCTTGGCGATCCTGACCATCGCGGGTTGCCTGGCCCTGCCGGCGGCCATCGAGACCCCGGCGCTGCGTTGGCCGCTGCTGTTGTTCTGGGGCGCCATGGCCTTCGGCGTCTACCCGGTGGCCCTGGCCGAGCTGGGCGACCGCTTCTCGGGCGCCCTGCTGCTGGCCGGCAACGCCGCCTTCGCCTTGATGTGGGGGGTCGGCGGCCTGATCGGCGCACCGATCGCCGGCGCGGCCATGCAAGCCTTCGGCCCGGAAGGCCTGCCGGTCACCCTGGCCCTGGCCTACGCCGGGCTGGTCGTGGTGGCGGTCTTGCGCCGGGACTGAGTGCCCGGGCCCCGCAAGGGCCGCCCGCGCAGGCGGCCCTGCAAGGCCGGAGCGATCCCCCTAAAGCTGCCCGGTCAGCGCCTCGAACTCCTGCTCGAACTGGTCCTCGTAGCAGTAGGACCATTCGCCCTTGAAGGGGCCGCAGGCGCTGATCCTGCCGAGCACCCGGACCATTTGCTTGCCGGTGCTCTTCCTGTTGTCACGGATCGAGAGCTGCTTCTGGTACTTGGGAGGCAGGCGGTAGATCTGCGCCTTGTCCCTTTCGTAGGCCTGCTCGTAGAGCTTGTAGCTGCCTTCCAAGGGCCGGCTGATGACGGCGCCTTTCTTGTCGTCGGCATCGGTCTTCCGGAAGTGGGAGACATGCGGGTTCTCGAAGACGTAGCCGTCGCCGTCCTGGACGTATTGCCCTTTCGCGCCATAGAGGTTCTCGTAGAAGTCGCTCTTCGTCACACCATCCATCGAGAACATCTTGCCCTTGCGCCTGGCGTCGCCCGAAGCTCCCTGCACCGAGTAGGCGATCAGATAGTCGGTGCCCATCACCTCCGGGGTGCCATCGCCATCGATGTCGAAGACGTCGTAGTCGCTGGAGCGGTTCCCGAAATAGAGCACCTCTTTCATCCGTGCTGTATCCGACGGAAAGACGTGACGGGTTTCCCACAGATGCCCCGTCGACATGCGGATACAGCCGTGAGACACCGGACCGCGCGATACGACCCACAGGAAGGTGTATTCCTCGGGAATGTTGATCTCTGTGTAGAGGTTCTTACCGCCGGGCAGCCAATGGGAGACGCCTGGATTGTGGATGCCGTTGCCGATGCCCTGCCAGTCCATCTTGGGCGCATAGCCGTAGTAGCCCTGACTGCGGATGTGGTCGACGTCGTGATAAGGCCTCTCGATGAAAGTCATCAGGGCGTTGTTGCGGATCGCGTGGATCGTGTTCCCTACCCTATCCTTCGCCGATCCGATCATGCTGCCGTTGGGGTAGACGGCCGTGAATTCGTGGTAGGTCAGCGAGCAGCGCTCCTGCGGCCGGTCGCACTGAAGGGCGGGCACGAACTCGCCCTCGGCCACGACTGAGAAGTCGTATTTTCCTCCCGTTACGTCCACGAAGTAGTCGAGCGCCAAAGCCAGAAAGGTCTCATCGTCGGCGGGATCGGTGAGCACCTGGGAGACGATTGCGGCGAGCTTGTCGCTCTGATCCTGGTTCACGTGGACCGCGTCGACGCGGCCGAACAGCATCAGGTCGGTGACGACGATGGTCTCGTCCTCGTGAAACAGATACTGCTTGATGAGCTCGATGTCGGCCGGGTCGTCCTCGTAGCGTTGCGCGAACTCCTGGATGTGGCCGCGCCAGGTGACGAAGGCTTCCCGCAAATCGAATGACAGGGGGAATACGCGGCCGGGATTGAGAGCTGACATGACCTCGAGACTCTTCGTATAGAGCTCGGCGCGGGTCATCTGACCGCCATCGTGTGCCGCCAGAATGCCTCTGATGTCGTAAGTCGGCGAGTCGACGATTTTCCGAAAGGCGTCCAGTTGATTGGTGGTCTCTGTCTGCAGCATCCCGGCGGCTTCCGCGCGGCCGTAGACGTCGTAGCGCTTCTGCAGCCCATAGAGGTAGGTGAGGACGCTGTACTCGTCGAGTATCGCCGTAAGCCTCACCTGGTTGCCCCGGCCGGCGCGGAAGTGAATGCGCTTCGGCTCTTCGACGCGCGGCGCGAAGCCGGTGTAGAAGCTGGCGGGATAGTGCTTATAGAAGGGTATCCCGTAGTTGACGAGCGAGGCGTTGTATTCGTCGATGGTGTAGGCCGTGTCGGCCAGAGCGAACGACGACCCAGCGACGGAAAATGCCAGAGCAACGGCTGCGGATCTCATCATCTCAGTTCTCCGAGCATCTGGTTGACTTGACCATAACCCATGCGCCTTCCGGCGCGATTTATCAGCCTGTCAAAACTGACAGGCTCCAAGGAGTCTTGTTGGCGGGCGCAGCCGGCCGTCGCTGGCGGCCCTGCCCCGCATGCCCCTCATTCTACAGCCTCATCGAGGCGAATGAACTCACGTTTCGGTGCGGCCGCGCGGTCCAGGGCCGCCAGCGCCGGCAGGTTGGCAAGTTCCTCGTTGCCGACGAAGGGCCGTACCTGAAACAGCCACAGTTGGCCCCACGCGAAGCCGAATTCGATGTCCCAGGGCCGCGCTCGGCCGGACCCGTCGCGGGCCGGCTCCAGCCGACCTTCGATCTCCTTGGCCGCGGCGATCAGCTGCTCCAGCTCTTCCTCGCCCAGAACGTATTGCCGGCCCGTCGAGGGCACCACCTCGCTGCCCCCTCCCCGCTTCAGCATCAACCGCCAGTGCGACTTGTAAGGCTTTATGAGTTCGACACTTGTCGGGGACCACAGCAGGGTCTCGGCCGGCGCGCCGTCCACCGCGCCGCCGACACCCTCGGAGGTCGCCACGACCATCTTGCCCGGCGCGCCGTCGAGGATGTCGGCGGTGACCAGCACCCCCGACCTCTCGGAAGGCACGGATTCGAGGATGACGACCGAGGGCAGGACCCACAGCGGCGCGTCGATAAGGGGCTGCCGCCAGGAAAAGGAACGATAGGTGAACGGCGAGGCCCAGACCTCGCGGATGCCGTCGTAGACATCCTGCAACGAGCCGAGGTTGAAAAGTGTCAAATTGAGGCCGGCGCCGCTGAAGTTGTCGAGATCCTCGACATTGGTATCGCTGCGGACGAAACAGCCGACGGTCTGCGACTTGTCCTCGCTCTTCAAGAGCCCCTGCTGGTCCAGCCCCTGCCGGATGGCCTCTCGCAGCTCGGCGGAGAGCGGGCGCCCGGTGATCGAAGCCCGGATCACCGCAAGGCGCGGCTCGATCCAGGCCTGCAGGGTCTGCTCGTCCGCGCCGCCCGGGATCATCTCGCCGAAGAAGGTCTCGTAAGTCCGCTCGACGAACTGCGACAGGGGCTCACCGGCTTCGGCGACCCCGCCGCCGCCGAGGTCATCGGGCAGGACCACCGTGGCTTGGCGATAGTGCTGATAGTAGGCGCCGAATGGTATGACCAGGCCGCGCGACACCTTGTCGGGGAAGAGGCGTTTCAGCTCCCCGAGATAGGCCGCCTTGGGGCCGGAGCGGATTCCCGAGTCCGCGATCCCCACCTCGGACAGGGCGAGCGGCATGGCCGTATCCAGATCGAGATTTTCGTGATTGATGTCGAGCTTGACGGCACTGCCGCCCAGGGCGCCGTCCGACGACGGGCTGGTGTTGCGGTGGTACTCCTCGTAGATCGCCTTATCCTCGGGCGTCATCTTGGCGGCTTCCTTGAGGAACACCCTCCCGCCGGGGGTCACCAGGAAGAAAACGTCGTTGCCGTCGTGCTTCGCGAGACGTGCGAAGGGCTCGGGCTCGGTCACCACGTTGGGAATACCGAGCGAACGGGCGAGCAGCTGGACGTGGGACAGCATATTGCCTTCGCCCTGGGTGGCGATGCCGGCCACCGGCTGCAGCTCGGCCGGCGTCTGGGCGAGCGCCACCAGGTTGTCCCGGGCGTAGTCGCCGTCCTTAGGGTTGACCCGCAGCACGCCCTTGGCGACGCCGGGATTGAGGCCCCTCAGGCCGTGGCTGAAGTCCTTGCCCATCGCTTCGTGACGGACCCGGTCCGGGCCGGCAGCATGATCCTCCAGCCGCGTGACGGCCTGCGCGAAAAGCAGGAGCGGCGAGCCGCGGAGGATGTCATCGGCCACGAGCGCGACCTCCGGCAAGAGAAAGGTCCAGCCGTCCCATGCCCCGCCGAAAGCGTATTGGGTGCCGGCCTGCGCCCAGCCGACGAGCAGGCCGCTCCGGTCGAGCCTGTTCTTGAACTCGCTTAGGCCGATCTCGCCTTCGTCCAGCCGCGTGCCCAGCGTCTGGAGGGCGGCCTGCCTTTCACGCTCCGTCAGCAGGCCGACGCCGTAGGCCGCATCGGTGAGCGCCAGGAGGAAGCGCAGGTGGTCGCCCACCGTACCTGGCGTCGCCGCCTCCAAGAAGGCGTTGCCTTGGCTCTGGATGACCCAGGCGGCGATCACGTTGACGTCGATCACCCGGCGCGCATCCGCCGGGGAGAGCGCGCGCGCCGCGACCGCCTCGCGCCCCGAGGCCGTGATCTGTGCCAGCGATTCGACGATCTCCAGCGGCGCGGCGGCGGCGTCGGGCAGGCGGCTTTCGAAGCGCGCGCGCAGATCGGCATCTTCGATCTGCGCCAAGCGCGGCCTGATCGCCTCCTCGTCCAGCGACGTCAGCTTCTCGATCTCAGCGATGAGCTTGTCGATCCGCTGGCGCACCTCGCCTTTGGCCTTGCGGTCCCTGTAGTCGGCCAGCCGCGGTATCAGCGTGGCGGAGATTTGATTGTGCACGGCGTCGCGCAGCGGCTTGAAGTCGGCGTCCAGCTTCTCGATCTGCGTCGCCATGTTCCGGACCCTGTCGATCCGCCCCATGTCGTCGCCCACGAAGAACCGCCGTTGCAGCTCGTAGGCCAGGAGGAAATGCCGCGTATCGTCGAAGCTCTCCAGGCTCAGGTAGCGCTCCATAAAGCGCGGCAGCGCCACCGCCTCGTACTCCGCACCGGCGACGCCGCGCATGGTTCTGGCCACGGCCAGCCGGTGCTCGGGATGGGTGTCGACGAAGTACTTTTCCAGGACGAAGCCGCGCACCAGATCGTGATGGTCGGGAAAGCTTTCCCACTCGTGCAGGTCGTTGGTGAAGACGTTGCCGACGTAGACGCCCTGCTCGGCCAGCGCCTGCGCCCAAGGCGCCCGGAAGGCTCCGCAGAACACGATCTTGTCGCCGCAGCCGGTGGTGAAAGCGCCGTCCCTGCCCCTGATCAGCTCTTTGCGGCCGTCCTGGCAGACGCAGACGTTGCGGTCGAAGGGGCCCTTGCGCTGGTCGAGCAGAACGCCGAACTGTTCCTGCAGGACCGTCCTCCGCTCGGCCGACAGCTCCCCGAGCGAGCCGGCGGAGCTCGCCGTCGAGACAAGACACAGCACCAGCAGGCAAAAGGCGGCGGTGCCGCGAGGCGCTCGACCAAGCGCCAACACGGCAGCTTTCCA
>JAAUYH010158858.1_pt1 | contig 15341 bp, 14 predicted proteins | sample 7278061 | NCBI WGS metagenome assembly JAAUYH01 (sample SAMN14350203, study PRJNA611818) | marine sediment metagenome | isolation source: surface marine sediment (0.6m) | place: French Polynesia: Moorea | collected 2018-08
AATCTGGGGTGGAAAGGGGGGACATATCCTGAAAGATAACTGTCATACATGAGATCGTTAACTTAAAATCCCCCCTTCCACGCCTTCTCTGAAAGTATTGATTTGTCGTCAACACCTCGATTGGATATGGCGAGGAAGCCTCGCCATCCCTCTCGGTCAATGTGGGGAAGGGGGCTTTTCTGAAAAAAACCAAGAACAGATCCTAAGCTCAAATTATGTTGAAGCCCCCTTTCCCCCGCCCGCCTCGCGCGACCGAGATTTTACCAGGTTTATTATAGCCCAGTATTTCAATCCGTGGAAATTTCTCCCAGTTTACTTTGGTTGTCTCCCCGTCAGACTCCTGTGACTGTAGGTTTTACTTAAGTTAGAGCTTTATTTTCACTTTTATTACCTAATATTAGTGTTTTATGTTATTCTTATTTAGGTGAACAAAAGAGGGCGATTAGCTCAGCGGTAGAGCGCCTGCCTTACAAGCAGGATGCCACTGGTTCAAATCCAGTATCGCCCATTTACTACGAAATCCTTACATATCAAGCTGTGTAGAGTTCTGAGAAAATTTGGGAATAATGTTTACTCGTTGATTGTAACCCAAATATAACCCAGAAACTAGATGCTTTATTGTAACTTTATATGTTTCCAACGCCTTCCTAGCTTGATATCTTGTACTGTGCTTTTAGAAACACCGAATTTCGTAGCAATTTCTTTTTGAGTAAGATTGCCTTGTAGTGCTAGTATTTTGATTTCTGTAGCTGTAAACCTAGTTAACTTAGCGAATCCATTATTCTCGCCTTTTGTATTTACTTTAGGTCTTAAGCCATTACGATGAGCATGGGACATATTTTCTGATGCACTTACCCATTCTAGGTTAGATACATTGTTATCAGTTTTACAGCCATTAATGTGATTAACGGCTGGTTTATTCTCTGGATTAGGTATAAACGCCTCAGCAACTAATCTATGGACTAGCTTGTATTTACGAATTTTCCCCTCATACAAGCCAACTCTAAGGTAGCCATGATTTGAATGCGTTTTTAATATTCTTCCTGTCTTTTGATTCTTTACTCGTCCGTGATTACTAACTTGATAATCAGGAAAATTTACTATGTGTGACCAATCTTCAAGCAAAATCTAATCCTAATGAAGCATGCTATTTCTCATAAAAGCTTAGGATTTCGTTTTTGGCGGTGTTCCAACTCTCAAGTTACAGTGATCACATTAACTTTACTTCTTTCAACGCATAAAACATCATTCAAGACCAAAGTCGTAGTAGATAGTAAAGGGCGCAAATACTACGTTTTGGAACTTCATCAACTCCTTAGCATCAGCAATACTTTCGTCTTTTTTCAGTGTTAAACCAATTTTTTTGATCCCCCACTCTTAAAATTACAAAAATACTAATTAAAAAAACGCCGTGTAATTACGCAACAAATCAGTGGAATTACTGATAAAAAATCGGAGAGTATTAGTACTTATTTTTAAGTGGATGTACGGAAAGATTTTTTGTTGTAATGAAGAAAATGATATCTGCACCTACCGCAATTGAAAGTGTTGCAACAATTGAAAACTTGAATGAATTTATAGAAATTGCTAGGCAAATTGAACGGGATATTGAAGATCATGGTTTTTATCCAGATCAAGATCATATTCCTCAAGAGCAAAGAAGAAAGTTGCAAGAATGCCCTCTTGAAGTTAGCGGTCTTAGAAGTATTTACTCGACGATCGCATTCCCTCCACACAGCAGCTAATCCCAATCACTCTCGTAGCAATCAGATTAAACATTTGTTTGTCTCCAATAGTTTTTATTCCATCAGCTTTTAATGTCATCAGATTCGCTGGACACACGGCATCAACGGAACAACCCGTATATCTGTTTAAAATCTTTGTACTTCTTACGTCTTCTAGGTGGTTCTGGCTTAATGATTTCTATCTCGTTGTTCTGGATGTAGTCGAAGCGGAAACAGTAGCTATAGATCATCTTTAACTGTGAGTACCTATCGCTCTTACTGTAGAAGTCCCACATTAGCTTGGCGTTGGCTATTAATGCTTGTGGTGCGTCTATATTGCCCTCAGAGGCACGTTTAAACCAATCAAGGCAATATGACCTCATCGCTAAGTACCTTGCCCTATAATCGCGTAATTCGTCGATTGTCCATTGCCGTGCAGAGATAACCTTTACTTTCTCTCTTACTAGTTGTAGTTTGTATAATTTATTACACATTCTTAAGTAGTTTTCTGCGCGATCGTATTGGACGTGGTAACAGTCTAGTTTCAAATATACTACCCTTCCAAGTTGGACTATCTTTTTCTATTTATTTATATCTATTATTTTGCTCTTGCTATTGATTTTTATCTATGGTTTGTGTAGAGAAATACGCTGGAATTGGTATTGCGATTGGGTTAGATAATTTTGACTAGAAGCTCGCCGTCTATTCCTTCTCCTAAGCTTCTAAAGCCAAGCTTTTTGTATGCTCTTGAGCGATAGTCACCATATCCATCGTTGTAGTAGCTAGAGCAATGTAATTAAGAGAAGTTAATATAGATTTTGGTATTGCAGTAAGAAGCTTCTTCTGCATCGATGTCATCAGTAGCATCATCGATCGCATCTTTTAATATTGACCAGCAATGATGGAAGTCAACTTGGTATCTTGCTTCCTTCCTGGATACTTCGTTGTATCCCTTGGCTAGATAGCTGATGACGCACTGGTGTAAGTTAGCCCAATCGAATTCATCGATATCAAAATCGTCATCATATTCAGATGCCAGTTCCTCTAGCTCATCCTCAATGTAGGATTCAATCTGTCCACGGAATTCATCGTAGTATTTCGCTACGTAATCGTCATGGGAACTACAGACAGGAAACTTATCATCAAGTCCATTCCAATGAATCAATCCTCTGAGTTGTTCTGCTATCTCAGAAGCAAACATATTGTTATTCCTTCCGTTGTAGAAATCCCATTCACGACTGGCTAATATTGCGCCTAATGCAGCTAATTCATCTAAATTCGGTTGTTCAACACGACAACCATGTTCTAGTACATCGTGTGCAAGTAAGTCACCGATTTGTGATTGTGCTGTTAGGTACTCGTCATAGTCAAAGCGTTCTTCTCCATCGATTGTGTCGATAATCCATCCGAATCCGCCTTGTACTTGGTCTTCGATTGCTACTAATTTGATTCTCATAATGTTTTTGTGCTATTTTTGTAGTATTAAGGGTAAATAAAAAACCCCTCATACGGATTGCATAAGGGGGAGTCATGCTCAGGACTATTGATTATGCGTTAGCAGTAAGCCAATCAAGTAGTACCTGCTTTTTGGAAGTCAACCTAATTGACTTATCGTTGCCACGTAGTTGCTTGACTAATTGCTGTAACTCTCTGTAGCTGTAGATTTCGTAGCTTATGACTGTTACTTGTTCTGTTAACTCTTCAATGCTAATGTCTATGTCATTACCTGCGGGTAAGCAAAGTTGGTAGTTGTAGTTGTATTGGCTTGTTATAGGGCAAGCAAAGGCGCAGGTATTAGTAGATTCTTCCCAGATATCCACAGGGCGATCGTTGTCTTCTTGTGCGATCTCTTCCTCATCGATAGGTGCAAAGGCATCAGCATAATCTTTCATAGATGGAGAGGGAGACTTATAGAGATAGGTGAAAAAGCTACAGACGTTTCTGACGCACAAAATGAAAAAGGAAAACAAAACATGAATATGTACGGATATCAATCAAAGTGCTTTGCTGAGGTATGGAGATCATTATTCTGCTGCTCCAACGCTTTAAGCCTCTTCTTCACCCTCTCCCTCTGCGCTCTCGTTGTCTTTTTCTTTCCGTATTTCTTCTTGATTTGATCATATTTGCAGACAACATCGAAATAGAGGGTTTTACCCGCCTCATTCACCATCTCTCCACCGCCTAAGCCATGTTCTACAAACTTGTTTAGGCAAACCATCACCTGATCGAGCAACGCCAAGGCATATTCTCGCCTAAACTGTTCTATATCATTCTTACGAATGTAACGCATTAACTCAAGTCAAAATAATACTTAAATTTGAAGATTTATTTGTTTAAGAAATCAAAAATATTGAGAAATAAATTACAGCAGTGACTGACTAAAGACGTTGTTATACTGACTATTTTTCTAGATTTAACCTCACAGATAAAAAATAATTTAATGTCTAATAATAATAATTTATTCGATAATAATTCCTGGCTAGCTGAACTATTTGACCAGAAATTTTGGCAGTTAGAAGCCAGCAAATTTCTCTCTCTAGAATTTGGACTTGATGAGAACAAATTACTTCAATCTCGTTTCGATTTTTTGGGGTCTAGGTTTCAGTTAGACTCAGAAAATGATAGGAACTCAGACTTATTAGAAAACCTAGCCAGCGACAAGGCTCAAAAGAATGGCAACAACAGCAGCAATTTACCTCCGATCTATATTGAGGACATAGGCCAGCTTTTTCCTGAAGAGGAGCATTCCGAGTCCGCTCATCTTGACGTGTTGCCAATAGTATCAAATTATCAAGTCGACTTTTCCACTACCAGTAGTGAAAACGTCGAGGTAGCAACAGCATCATTTGACTTAGCCCAAACCTTCTTCTTGCATAGTAATCCTGGAGCCAAACACGTCATTTACTTAGATTTCGACGGGCATATCACGACTAATACCTCTTGGAATAGCTATACAAATCTCAATCAAATCGTTACGCCAGCCTACGATTTTGACGGCAACACCTCTTTCTTTAGTGATACCGAGCTGACGCAAATTCAGTCGATCTGGCAAAGGGTAGCAGAAGATTTTATCCCCTTTGACGTTAATGTTACAACTGAAGAAGTCGATCTAGAAGCTTTGCGTCGAACCAATAATAGCGATACAGAGTGGGGAGTACGCATCGTCATTGGTGGCGACAATTCCTGGTTAGGAGGAGGAGGAGGGGTTGCCTACCTTGACTCTTTCAATTGGAGTAGCGATACCCCTGCTTTTGTCTTTGAGGACAATCTGGCTAATGGCAATGAAAAGTACACCGCTGAGGCAATTAGTCATGAAGCTGGTCATTCCTTGGGACTAGAGCATGACGGAAACTCTTCCACTGCCTACTACACTGGCCATGGCAGTGGTAGTACGGGATGGGCACCGATTATGGGCGTAGGCTATTACCAGGAACTTAGCCAATGGAGCCAAGGCGAGTATAACGATGCGAACAATACCGAAGACGATCTAACCATTATTACGACTAAAAACGGCTTTGGCTACCGCACCGACGACCACGGCGATACTAATGGGAATGCCACCCCCATGATGTTCTCTGGAAGTAGTGTTAGTGGCAACGGCATTATCTCCCAAAATAACGACTATGACGTATTTTCCTTTTTTACTGGTACGGGGGAGGTTAATTTAAATATTCTGTCCGCTGAACGAGGTGCCAATCTAGATATCCTAGGGCAGTTGTACGACTCCAGCGGAATGTTAGTAGCAGCCTCTAATCCAACTGAGTCCCTAGATGCCAACTTTTCCTTGAATCTTGTTGCTGGTCAATATTACTTACATGTAACTGGCACGGGAAAAGATGGTGCTTATAGCGATTACGGAAGTTTGGGTCAATACTCCATTGCTGGCAGTGTGGTAGTTACAGCAAATGATTTCCTCAGTCTTGAGGCAACTGACGCGATTAAAAACGAAGGAGATGCTGAAAGCACACAGTTCACCTTTACTGTTACCCGTTCAGGAGATATCAGCCAAGAAACCGAAGTCGCTTGGACGGTAACTGGCAGTGGGGCTAATCCAGTAGACTCAAACGATTTTGTTGGCTCCCTGCTGCCCAATGGTCTAATTCAATTTGCATCTAATGAAACCTCTAAAGAGATCGTGCTCAATATTAGTGGGGATACGTTACTAGAGAACGATGAGAACTTTCTGCTCAGCCTCAATAATCCTGCTGCTAACACAGTGATTAGTATCCCCAGTGCTGAGGGGACAATTCTCAATGATGACGAAGATAATTACGTTCAACCTAGCCTATCTATTAATGACGTAACGGTAACGGAAGGAACAGGCTCAGCTCTTTTTACCGTTACTCGCTCAGGAGATGTCAGTGAGACTGTCACAGTAGAATACAGTACCTCTGATGGTAGAGGAAAGAATGGAGCTAAAGCTGGTAGCGACTACACCATGAATCAAGGCCTCCTTAACTTTGCCCCAGGAGAAACTACGCTCTCCATTGCTGTCACGTTAATAAACGATACCAGCAGCGAACCCAATGAGAGTTTCTTTGTCAATCTGAGTAATGTCAGCAGCAACGCCACTCTTAGCGATTTTCAAGGCATCGCCACTATTGGAGATGACGATTTAGACGGCGGAAAAGGTGGTGGAAAAGGTGGCGGTGGTCCTAAAAAGAAAGCATCTATTGTTTCCTATGAAAACATCACAGAAGTTAACCAAATAGATACTCTTACTGGTAGCCCTACAGTTGATAGGTTTGTTTTGGGAGATGAAAATCAGTCTTACTATATTAATGCAGGTAATGATGATTACGCACTAATTGAAAATTTCCAACTCGATGAGGATTTTATTCAGTTCTACGGTACGGCTGAGAATTATGTGCTTGGGGCTTCTCCTTTTAATTCACAAGATACAGGTATCTTCCTTCAAACTTCTACTCAGGATGAACTGATTGCCATTGTGAGGGAGTCAGCTATAGCGATGTGCAAACAAGTTAAGTACAGTTATAAATCTCCATCCTAATGAACAAGCAAACTAGGTGTACTTAATAAACCTGAACACCGCTATAGCTTGGAGCTTAACAACTCTAGCTTCATTTTCTCAGACTACTTGTAAGTAGCCCATCATTGAACCATTGACAGACCACTAGTAATCAGTAATGTCCATGTTTTCCAGCTCTATATCCACTAATGGATTGTTGCTTGATATTTTGGGCAGCCGAACGAAAGGTGGTTGAGGAGAGCGAAGAAGTATAGTTCGATTAACTATGGCTGGATATAAAATTTGAGCGACAATTAATTCGTCTTTATGAATTAGGGCACTAATTTGGCGAAAATTTAATCCAGTTAAGAGCTTACAGATAATTTCATTTTGTTCTGGGGTTAAGTTAGCTATCTTCTTCATAGACTGTGTAGCTAAGTAGAGCCTCTCGATTTCTCTCGTTTTCTTCCTGATTAATTCTTCTTCTTCTGTTATTTCTCTATGTAACATTCTTCTTCTTCTTCTTACCTCCGTAGTACTCATGCAATTCCCGTTTATTCTTTGGCTTAATCATTAAATCAGCGTGCCATTGTTGTGACTCTTTCTGCGCCTTGGTGTAGCTCTCCAGAATACGATTCAGCCAAACTGTTGGTGACTGGTGCTGATTTTTCACAACTTTTTGAAATTCTCTCCAGATTCGCCTGTCTACAATGACGTATTGCTCTGAATTGTCTGGAATCCTACTTGGTCGTATTGCTCCTGTTTCCGAGTCTATCGTCTCGCCCATGTTAAGCATATTTCTTGCTAAAAAAGTACTTTCAACCTAATTGTAGGTAGATTGGCGATCTTATTTTTACTCGTAATTCCGAGCTATTACTATCTTTCTTGTTTTTCAAGTTGACCGACCATTCGGTCTGTTTTTTACTATTAAATTGATCTGTTTAACCCAATCGATGAAATGCTTTAATATGAATGCTTTTGCCCATAAGGGATTCATCTTTTCTGTTGTACGGCTGTTTGACGTAACCCCTTCCTCCCTAAAAAAACAATAATTCACCAAAACACCCTCTAACTCCCATTTACACCCATATACTCTCATTTATTTCGATTTTGGATTATTAAGGAGAAATAAATATAACATATTTGCTATGACAGATAACATATTTGACAAGAAAAATTGGGTGGCTCTAATTACTTTCTATAGACAAAGAACGATTTAACAGTCCTAAGCTACGAAAAGACCGCCCCAATGCAAGGCGGTTTTTATTTTGTCCGAGAAGTCTTCTATCCGTATCAGAATCTACCAAAGCATTGATATGTCTAGCTTTTATCGTTCAGCATAGTAAGAAAGCGTCTAATCTCAGCTTCAACTAATCTGACGTTATGTTGACGGTCGAGCGATCGCCAGACAAATATTTCTGTATCAAACCTACAAAGATTTTCTATCGCTTCAAGTGTTAACTTAGCCGTACAACCATAGCGAACAACGTATTTGTAAATTCTATTTAGTTGATCGACAAAATCACCAACATATTCAGTTACTTTATCTACATCGTTTTTTGTTTCTAAAGGCTCAAAAGCTTGTCTAGCTGTATGAACTATGATTGCTTTTACATCCATTTTGTCGAAGACTCCAGCAGCTTTCGCTAGAATCGTCTCTATAATCCGATCCGTTATTTGCTGTAACTGTTTCTGGTTTTTCGACTTCGCTAGCTTCATAATTTAATTTTTCACTTAATTGTAGTGCTTTTGTGTCTTTATGCTTTATGTTTTCATCTGCAATCAACATCCTATTATCCCCTATACCATCGTAATCATTAGGTGTTACAATAGTAGCTTGAGGCAATGGAATGTCCGAGTATATCTTTAGTAAAGCATTATCATCCATTACTAAACGTAACCTCTCACCTGTTTGCTCCATGACCGAGAAGTACGTCCATAATTGAATCTCCCGCATTAAATCATTAACAAATAAATAACTCTTACACGTCCGTCCATCGGGTAAATTTACTCTCTGATTCTGCGATCGTAAACTACCAATTTCACCAAGCATTAAAGCTTTGGCAAATACTGAATAGTGATTTTCTAGATATTTAATCATCAAAGTTGCTGACCCACCTTTAAGTGTGTCGATACCCACTAAAGGATATTTATAAACCTGTACTCCCTTTGGCGCGTGTTCTACTGCCAAATCATAGTACTTGTGACAAATTAATATGTACTGCGTGTTAACTTTCTTAATTTCCTCTATTAATTCAGATTCACTAATAGCCGTTTTAGACTTAGCTACTATCTTTTGCACCTTCTTTCCTTTAATCTTTACCATTGGTGCTTTATATACTTCTAAACCAGGAAACTCTTTACTATACATCGCAATATTTGGTGTACCACTCATAACCAAAACTTGCTTACCTAGAGTATCGAAGCTTACTTTACGACAAAATAAGTAATTCTCAATGCGTTTACCACCAATATTATGTGATCCAGCATAAACTACATAATCAGCTAATAAACAATCTAATCCATTTTCAGTATATTTGTTATGGTTTTCTGCTATTAATGGATAAATTGCTTTGATGTCGAAATCATACGGGTTTTCAAGCCATTTAACATCGAAATCCTTGTTATTATGCGTTAAGGCTAAGTTTTGTAAGTCGTTAATGTATTTCCTTAACTCGTCTAGGTTTAATGAGTCATTCAACGTTTTTAAGCTGTCTAAACTCGCCGTCTTTGACCTAAGCATTGAAGGCATTATATCTTCATCAACGATTATCTTTTTATGCTTGAATCTATCTTGGTTGCTGAGGAATTTAGCGTGTGTTGTAACAACAGTCTTATCAAACAAAAAGCAATTATCTAATTGGCTTAAATACTCTTTCACCTCGTTCCGATCGCCGTATTTACTCAGAAGTAATTCGTTGACAACAGAAACTAAACCTAGCTCTTGCTGTGCTTTTAGGTCATCCACTATATCTTGAGGTAAAGCATTGAAATTGGGCGTCACTATAAAGTCTTTTTCTCGAATTAGTCCTTCATCATTAAGTCGCCTAGCAACATCTTTAGCTAACTTATGAGTAGGTACTGCAACTAATAAACTTTCACCCTGTTTTATTAGATTGATATACCATTCGGTTTTTCCGACACCACAGGGAATATCCCATAGGTTCAATACGTCAGGTTTTACATCGGCGAGTGTCTTTTCCTTTAGTAATCCTCTAACTTTATCTAACTCCTCTAATTTAAGCAATTCACCTTCAATTTTTGAGGAGCGACCAGATTTGTGTTTGACTATGACTTGATAGAGCGTAATTGGTTTTCCATCAACTTCTAACCAAGCTGGTGTAATAGCATTACCTTTGTCTTTCTCACTACGGATTATCCTGAATATGTTCTTAAAACGTCTTGGGTAGCCTCTCCTATCCTGTGAGTAGTATTGATTTTGTGCTTTGGCTATGTCATAAATAAAAGCTTTTACTCTCAAGCGTTTACTACCTTCAGTTATGTAATCGACAAAGTATAAACCGTAAACCAAATAATTAGTTTCTTTGTCAGTAAGTTTACCTTTGCCGTTATAGAACTTTGAGAAAACAGAGTCTTTTAATAAAGTATTTAACGCTACCTTACCTAATCTCTTTAGCTCTTTATTAGATACTGATAATCTGCGCTCGTTAGCACTCACGGATGAAGGGGTAGAAGGACTATGAGAATGAGAGAGATTAGCATCATGTGGCAAAACTGTGTCAGTACTATAAGAACTATTAATAGTGGAGGCACAATTTTGACACTTTCCATCTTGGAAAACTGGTCTTTTACTATTAAATATTTTTATCGCATCATTCTCTCTCTCGTCCTGCTCCTCTCTCTCCCCTTGCCCCGATTCCACGTTAGTGGAAGCGCAGAGTATAAGATCATCTATCAATGATTTAACTGAATCATCTAAGTTAGATTTAGCATCAACATCACACGCTATACCTAAATCAAATCTAATTAGTGCATTTAATACAGATTTGATATTAGTTTTTAAATTAATAGTTAGATTGTTTTTATTAGCAGCATTAAGTAAGTTATCGACGTTTAGATAATTTCCTGGTGTTTCAACTAACAGCGATCGCCCATCAGTCCCGAATATGTATCTTAGATGGTCATTAGTAGTTTGCTTATCTGCCTGTGGGAAAATAGACTCTATTAGCTCATGTATTTGATGAAATGACTCTATATTCCAAACAACAAAAGGAAGCGAGAATATGACGTGATACTTGGGTAATTCTGGTTTAGATGATAAGCTTTCGGATATCTGGTAATAATCCAATCCATATTCTTCGCAGGTAGCATCTATTTTCGCTTTGAGATTAACATCAGGATTCTCTGGGTCATTATCGAAGTCTAAATTAATTAGTTGATATCCTATAGGTATTTCTCCAGTTTGACCACCAAATAACTGAATTGTCGAGTAAATCGGATAACCTCTGGAGGTAATGTTATGTAGATTAGAGCGATCGCATAAATAAAAGCATCTAGTTTTCTGGAAGGAGTTTCTTACTTTAGCTGCGTAAAACTTTTTAACTCTTGTAGCTTTATCACGTTCCAGACAAAAGAAATGACTAACTTGAACTAAAACACCTGGCTCATTAGTATCTTTTCTAATATCAAATATTTCAAGCTCTAAACCACCAGGAATAGTTATTGTTGTCGGAGTTTGTCTCGTAGTGAATTTGGCGAATTTACTTTTAGATGTTATTGACCAAGTAGATAATTTGTTACCTGATAAGCTAATATTAGATACTTTATTGCTATATGTTTTCTTTTTCGGAACAGCATTTAAAGTAATTACAGATGCATTTTCTATAATAGGGTTAGAGAATCTTTGTTTTTCTGCTACCATTAGTTTCATTAGTTTAAGTATTTTTATTGTGTTTTTATCCCCTGGTCTGCGCTAACAATCAGGGAATTTTGCTTTCTATAGGGGATTATAGGTAGGCGATACCTGAACGTTCGCTCATATATCAGCATTACGCTACGGATAGTGTGTCTAGTTATAAATAAGCAAACTAGACACTATATAAAGTTTTAAAAGATAGATGGTTAGCTGTTCAACACTCGTTCTGGGAAGTTGAATTTAGCCAAGTTACTATCTATCTGCATCATTCGCTCAATATGTTCCTGACTCTGGTTTGCCAGTGGATCGAACAATGACCAATTCTGTTCTAATTGTGTTTCAAGCTCAGTTACTTTAGCGTATACAGCTTCAAAATCTGCTTTCTTGTGCTCTGGTTGTTTATCTGGATGGATGTATACGATTATCTTTTTTATGTTGGCTTTCCCCTCATTTAATGTTAATGGTGAGCCAATTGCTGCTAAGATAGGACAATTCTCAAGCCCATTAGTCTCTTTTACTGGTTCTTTTATCTCCTCAACTACTTCAGTATGTTTTGTAGCTTCAGTAGATTGATTTGAATTACCATTTAGCTTATGAAATAGCGTTACTTTGCTATCTAACTGTCTATTTAATTTGTTAATCTGTTTGGTTATATATTCTATTCTTAGGTCTAATAATGCTTCACCATAAGTAATATTCTTATAATTAGCTGAAAAGTTAGCTAATTCTTTTATGAACGGTGGTATGTTATTTTTTGCTGAAATTTGAACCCAGCGATCGAATTGCTTATTAAGTTTTAATTTGAGTAAGAAACCCAGAAAGCTTTGCTCTTTTTCTTTTTTTTCAGTTATTTCTAGTATTGTTTTTTCTAATTCTTGTATCATTGTCGTTAATCATTTTCATTGTCGTCATCATTTTTCATTGATGAAAGGGTAGAAAGTGCTACCCAAGCTGTTAGCCAATTATTTAATCAAAACAAGTCTGGTAACTCATCGCCTTGGCTTTGTTCTATCTTTTTAAGATCGGATTCATACTGTATTGCGATACCATATTCTTTATCAGATAGTTCTGATAACGACTGATTTAAAGATTTAGTTTCAATTTGTATTGTTGGTAGTTGAAATTCGGTTTGTCGGCTGTACTTTAATTGAGTCTCTGTTACTGAACAAGCAAATCGATCGGTAGTTTCTTGCTGAATGGTTGATAGTAATGCACCAAGTTCAGACAAAGCTTCTGACACACCTTGTTGTATAGCTTCACGCACCCCAGCTTCAGTAATAGCAATTGCATTCTGAGTAACAGAAGATTTAGCTATTTGTTTTATAGGTTCACCGATGCTAGCTCTAATTGCTTGTTCAGTTTGAAGTAAAGCTTGGTTTTCAATTGTTGATTGAAAGCTGTCTAATCTTTGGTTTGTTTCGTTTACGTTTGTCATTTTATTTCTCTTAATTTCGTTATGTCATTAAGAGAAATACCTGGAATTGTTTATCAAAATTATTAACATTTGTCAGTGATATCGATCACATAATCATTATGGATCGCTCTTAATGATTTGTCAATATTGTTTTCGTGATTAATTAATTTTTATTGAAAAGAATCTCACCTGAAAAGTAGGCAAGATTCTAAGGTAACAATTGATTTGTTAATTGTCAAGTTTTTTTGAATTTTAATTGTGTTTTATTAGATATATTTGTATGTGTTTACTAACTGTTAAGCTGTTATGGATTTAGATCGAGTTCAAAAGTATTTTTGATAGATATCATGATATTGATAATCAAGCGACGCTTGATGCAATTCTTTAGCTATCTTTTGCAATCTTTCCATCTTTTTAAGGTCAGTAAAACCTATTGCTTCAAACTGTTTATGAGCCTCGGCATTGGTTTTATTTAAAACGACAAGAAGAAAATCTTCTAGACCGAATTCAGCTATTAATTTGTCTAATTCTTGGTGCAATTTGTTAAAATCTTTCATGGTTTTTGAAGTGTTAGAGTTCAGGTAAATCAAAATCATCCCGACAGGCTAAGTAATAGGTCAACAGAGTTTTTACACTATGACCGCTAAGAGAGGCGACTGTTTTAATATCTACTCCTTCCCTGATAAGTCTTGTTACAAAGGAGTGTCTGAGAGCATAAGGGCGTAAGTATTTGTGAACTTTACCATCTGCTACTAAGCCCTTGAGAACAACTCTCCAATTATCATCTCTAAAGTTATTGTGATTGAGATATCCGCCTCTAACAGCAGAAAACAAGAGATTGGTATTGTCTAACTTAGGAATAGAATTTATTAACTTAGAGAGTTGACGATTACACTTGAAAAGCCTAATTTCCTTTGTTTTGGTATGCTTTAGGAGTATCCCCTTAGAGTAAGCTTTGTTGAACCTTATGTAAGTATTGCCACCTTTACGTTTGATGTCTTCCCAAGTCAATGCTATTATTTCCTCTGGTCTTGCACCAGTTAAAGCTAAGACCTCAACATAGTGCGCATAGTGGGAATGTGCGTAACCAGATGTTTTAGGAGAGTAGCTATCATTGTAAAAAGCTCTAATAATTTCCTTTACCTCTTGTGGTTCAAAGCATTCAGGTGGTTTTTTCTGAGGTTGAGGTATCTTTATTTGCTTAAAAGGATTGGAATCAACTAAACCAGCAACAACAGCTAAGTTAATGGCTGGATTGAGACAAGACCTGAATAGAGTGGCAATGGTCGAGACTGCATATTTAGTCTGTAAATATGATAAAAATTCCTGAGCTTTGTTTAACTCTAACAGTTCGTTGTCAGCCTGGGATAAATATCGATCGCAATCTTTCCAAAGATAATTTTGAGTAGTTTGAGCTATTCTATCTTTGTTTAAATCTTTGTATCGCTCCCAGAGTTGTAGAAGAGTATAAGTCTTGGTTTTCTTCTCCTGAGCTAATTCGAGAGCCTTGGCGTGAGTGGGAGAATATTTAGCATACGTTTCATCAAAACAACCAAGGTCTAAATCTCGATTTATAAGTTGTGCTGTTTTTAAAGCAGTTGACCAACCTTCTGGTGTAACCTGAGCTATTCTAAGATAATGCCTTTTGCCTTTTGGAAAGCTAAACCTGATCCTGTACTTTCCTCTGTTAATATCAACTGAAACTTGACCTATTTTGGCTTTCTTTTGACCTTCGATATACATGGGTTAAGTAACCCAAATATAACCCAAAAACTCATTTATTAATAGCTCAAAATCTAGTTAATTCGTTCAAAAACAGCCTTATTTCTGCCTTACAAGCAGGATGCCACTGGTTCAAATCCAGTATCGCCCATTTACGATTAAACCAGTGCCACTGCTTGAATTCAGACGCACACATAACTGAGCTAATCAGTAAAAAACAAATTGGGATTTACTAGTTGTCCCCAAATTGTCCCCAAAATTACACTTGAAAGCAAGCACTTTACACAAAATTTTCAGCTTGTTATATCTCCTGCAAAGTTAGTCCCCAAATTGTCCCCAAATAAAAATAACCAGCTAGCATATATCACTAACTGGCAATTATGTCAAATCATCTATTCACTCTATTTTTTTATCTGAAGAAACGCGATCGCAAAGCCAAGCGTAAAATTCCCCACCCAGCCAAATTGCCCTTGCTATAGTTGTAACTCAAAAACTACAATACTTTTTGAAAAATAAATCCTTTGATATCAGTACTTTCAGCATTTTACTCGGACAGAAGCACGAATTTTGGTTGTTTCAGCTATGTACATATTTTAAAAATGTCTAATAGTAATAGTAACAGTAATAGTAATAGAC
>JAAUYH010123612.1_pt1 | contig 15338 bp, 12 predicted proteins | sample 7278061 | NCBI WGS metagenome assembly JAAUYH01 (sample SAMN14350203, study PRJNA611818) | marine sediment metagenome | isolation source: surface marine sediment (0.6m) | place: French Polynesia: Moorea | collected 2018-08
CATTTGACCGCATTTGGTTTAGCCTTTTTTGCGCCGCCAACGACCATCTTTGCGCCAGCGCCGTATGCTGCGCTCTGAGGGGCCTATTCCATCGCTCGCATCCCGAACAGTCCCGTAAACTTTCACGGCTGCTGAGCAAAAACCGTCAATGTCGTTTGCCGTGATGTTGGGTAGACACTCCTCTGGGTTGTCATTGCAAGCAAGTAGGCGTACTCGGCCCAGGTATAGAACCTGCCCGGGACGGATCTCTTCGCGTTGGTTTTCTCTGAGTCGTACAGTATCGATCCAGGTACCGTTGCGGGTTTTGTCGGGCCCGTTGAGTATTCCAGCGTCTTCCACGAGGACGACGTCGCCTCTGCGATGCAGCAGACAATGGCACCAACTCACGGTGTCGTCATCGGATTTCTTGCCGGTCTCTATCGTGATATCACAGCTGGGGCCGGCGCCGACGGTGATGACTTTTTCGGGACCACTCGGACCGATGACTTCGTCGAGCCAAATTGGATCGCCATCGGGGATGATGCGAAACGCGACTACGGCGCCGCGATGGGACTGAGGCGGAAGCGGCTCGCTTGCGGTTGATGTCTTGCGTTGCCGTGAAGCCATAGCGGGTGAATATACTCATTATTGGGGTAATGGATAGACCCTGGCGCCGGTTTTCCGCCTGAACAAGCGCGTAGACTTACGGCGATGCCTCGGACATCAGATGCATGTTCGCTGGGTTCCACGTTGATCAACGGGAGTACTCTATCTTGCTGCCATTTAGCGGCTGCTGTTCGCGTGAGAGCGTATAGACGTGCATACATAAGTGCCGCGATGAACAAGCGGCAGGTGCACTCAAATGTGCTGCCTGACACGAAATGAACGCCAGATTCAGTGATCTAGCTCTCATTCTATTTCGTCAGTGGGAGCGCATACACATACGTGTCCGTTTGTATTGCTGAACTTGTACCCTCGACGAGTGAAGATCGTTCTGAGACGACGCATAGTACTTGTCCTTGCCTCAACTGCTTCGGTCCGAATACGCGAAATGGTGGCAGGAGCCACACCAGATTCCTCTGACAACTCTTCGAGAGTCATCGCCTCCGCTGCGATCGCCATCCTCAGTTGCTTTGCAGTCATGCTTCATACCCCTAATGATACAGTGCTTGACTTTTCTCGATTCAAGCTGCATGTTGGTTACGATACGAGGTATGACGTTCGCCTATTTGCCCGCCGTGAGCAAGAAAGCGGTGGAATGGGAGAGATGTGTAATGAGCCCAGTCTGCGTAAGACGGGGAGTTTGTAACAGGCTAACTGGCCGGATGTCCGCCGGCCTGCTCTGTAGTGGCACGGGGCAGCTGCAGTCGTACTTCGATGTGGCCACCGCCCAGCAAGTCGCCTCGGTAGACGATGACGGGAGCCGCGTCCTCGATGCTCTCAGCGGTATCGTTGGGAGTAACGCCAACGGGATGGACGCCGATACGATAGCCGAGTGTCTCCACGATATGCGTCGCCATTTTGAGGCTGCCGCAGTCGTGAGACTCCAGACGGCTGAGCGTGGAGCGGGTAATTCTCGCGGCTTTGGCGAGCTCGTCTTGTGTAATGCCCAAGTGAATTCTCATTTCACGGATCACTGAGCCGAGTTTGCTATCGCTATTCATGATGACAAAAATTGTGCATGTCTCGCACAGTTGGTCAAGAGGCGTACTTGTCAATCCCGCACATTTTGAGTGAGAGTGAAGCATGAAGAGATGGAGCGCAAAGATCGATCTGCCTGAAGGTTGGGTAAACGAAATCAATCATTGGCGTCGAGACGAGGGCTTGTCGCTGCAGGATCTCGCGGCCCGCATCACCGAAGCGGAGGATCTCGATCCGCCATTGAGTCATTCGACCTTGTCGAGGGTGCTACGGGGAGAACCCTGCACGTTGGCGGTCGCTGAAGCAATTGCCGAGGTTTCGGGAATCACGCTGCCAGTGACCACGGATTCGCCCGTTCTCGACGAATGGCTCGATCTCGGCCGACGTTTGCAGATCGCCAACGAGCGCCTACTGATCCAGCTGATACAAGATGTAGGCAGTATTGTCGATGGCGCGGAGCGGTTGCAAAAGCGACGAATGAAATGAAACGAATTGTTCTTGTATGACACCGAGCGGCGCGCTAGCTTGGTGACATGACCATATCGACCTGCGCGGTCCCCCGGTTTATGTCTACGCGCGAAGCGGCAGAGTTCTGCCGTTTTCGTTCATCGAGCGGGCTTCTCAAAGCGCGCTCACGCGGCCTGGTGCGGGCAACCAGGCGCGGAGGCCGCGGACATTTGATTTGGGATCGCGAAGAGTTAGAGAGGTATTTACGTGGCAGCGAAGTGGAGAGACATCGGCAAAAACCAGCGGGTGGCGGTCAAGGCCACGCGTCCGGGGGTGTGGCGGGCCGAGGGCGGCGGGTGGTGGGTACGCGGACGCGTTACGGATCCACGAACCGGAAGGAAACGCGAGGTAAGTCGGTTTCTGAAAAAGGCCAACGCCAAGGACGCGTACGAATGGCTGCACAATCGACTGGAGGAAATACGAACCGGCAACGAAGAGACCCACGTCGAGAGGACTCGATTCGGCGAATTCGTCGCCTCGCTGTTTGCCCGCAAGATAGAGGCCCGTGAGATCCGCAGCGCTGCCGGGCGCAGAAAATGGGCCAGTGTGCTGGAACGGCATCTCATACCGGCTTTCGGCGACTTATACATTGACATCATCGGGACCAAGGATCTGCTGGCCTGGCGGCGTGAGCTAGCCAGTCGCATACACCGCGGGGAACTGGCGCCGACGACGGCCAACGGCTGGATAGCCGTGATGAAGGTCTGCACCAAGGCCATTGCGATTGAGTTGGAGCTCGATCGTGATCCGGGGGCATTGTTGCAGCCGTTGCCGCTGACGGGACATCGTACCTATACGGCCGAAGAGCCCAACGCGCTCAAGCCGGCAGATGTCCCACGGTTCCTTGAGGCCATGGCGCGGATTTATCCGCAATTTCATGCGTTCTGTATGCTCGGCTTTTTGACCGGCTTGCGTCCGAGCACACTGCGGCCGTTGCGGCGAAGCGGATCGTCTGCCGATGTACTGTGGAACGAGAGCAGCTTGTTGGTGCGTCGCTCACAGACGTATGGCGATGAGGTGATGGAATCGACCAAGACCGGCCGGGACCAGCGCATTGCCTTACCTGAGATCATGATGGCGGTGCTGCGAGCGCACGTCGACGAGCTGCCCGAAGGGCCGATGCGGCAAAGTGAGTTGTTGTTCCCGGGTCGGACTGGTAGCTACCGATCGCGGAGCTGTCTGGACAGGCCGTTTCGCGCGGTATGTCGAGAGATTGCATTGCCATACCGGGTGACCCCGCGCGGCATGCGGCGCACCTATCAAGACCTGGCTCGTGCGGCGGCGGTGTCGGATCTGGTGACGCGCTCGATCAGCGGTCATGCCACGGAGGAAATGCACTTCCATTACTCGACGGTGAGCGAGCAAGAGCAGCGGGAGGCGCTGGCTCGCGTGGCGGATCTTTGTACGAAGCCGTCGAAGAAGTGATGTGAGATCTGCTCTGCAGCGATGCGATCGCATGCCTAAAAGAGTAGGGGCGATCTGTGCTTTTTTTTCGCACGCCGTCGACACTTGGGCCCGCGATGCCGGAGCAAGTGGGGACGAGGTGGGGACCAAGTGGTGCACAAAGTGGTGCACATGACAAAAATAAAAAAGCCTGCCGGTGAGGGCAGGCTTTTAACGTGTGGTAATTCTTGAGTTTTTCTGGAGCGGGAGACGAGATTCGAACTCGCGACGTCAACCTTGGCAAGGTTGCACTCTACCACTGAGTTACTCCCGCGATGTGTTTGCTTTGTAGTCTGCCGCCGCACTGTGTGTCAAGCAGGCGGCGGCCACATTTCGCCACCTATTTTTGCCGCCTGCCAGCCAGCGGCGCTTGTTGTTCTCGACAGCGGTTTCCCTTGCGTTTCGTTCGTGATAACGTAACTTTTGTCTCGATTGCGTCCTGCCTCGAGATTGTTGAGCGTTCACATGTCTATGCGAGAACAGGGGTCTCAGATTGTCATGGCGACTGCCGTGTCGCGAGACCCCTCGTTACCTCATCTTCATATCCCCTTTATCCCCTCATCTCGGCGGGAACTGCGACCCTGTAGTAGCCCGCTCTCTCGTTAGGAGTGATTGCGTATGTGCGGTATCGTCGGCTATATCGGTGAAAGACAAGCGACGCCCATCCTGGTCCGTGGCCTCAAGCGGTTGGAATATCGCGGCTATGATTCCGCAGGAGTTTGTGTGTGGGAAAATGGTGAGAGTCGGGTCGTGCGTTGCCGCGGTAAGTTGGTCGCGCTGGAAGAGCGTCTGGCCTCTCATCCCACGCCCGGCATCGTCGGTGTGGGCCATACTCGCTGGGCGACTCATGGCCGTCCCTCGGATGAAAATGCTCATCCGCATAAAGTCGGCCCAATCAGCGTTGTGCATAACGGCATTATCGAAAATCATTTGGCCCTGCGCCAGCAGCTCATCGACAAGGGGGCAAAGTTCGCCTCAGAGACAGATTCCGAGATTTTTGCCCACCTCATTGCCTCGGAGCTGGATCAGTCGAAGGGCTCGGTCAGCGATGCGGTGCGGGCCGCACTCAAGCAGGTCAAGGGCACCTATGCCCTCGCCGTGCTCTGCGATACCCAGCCGGATCTGCTGGTCGCGGCCAGGAGTGCGTCACCCCTCGTCGTCGGTTTGGGCGAAGGGGAGAATTATATCGCCTCTGATGTGACCGCCATCTTGGACGAAACCAGGCGTATGGTCTTCGTCGATGAAGATGAAATCGTCACGGTGCGCCGCGAGGGGATCACGATATCGGACATGGAGGGGCGGGAGGTCCAGCGCGAGGCCAAGGCCATCACATGGTCGCCGATGCAGGCAGAAAAGGCCGGCTTCCGCCATTTCATGCTCAAAGAAATCCACGAGCAACCGCGCGCCATTGCCGATACTTTGGCCGGGCGGGTGGATCTGGAACACGACGATGTCACCCTCGACGGCATTGACCTCGATGCGGGAAAAATCAAGCGGGTGGTCATGATCGCGTGCGGTACGTCGTATCACGCCGCGCTGGTCGGGGAGTATTTGGTCGAGAGTTTGGCGCGCATTCCCTGTGAGATCGACCTGGCGTCGGAATTTCGCTATCGCAATCCCATCCTCGGCCCAGGGGACTTGGTAGTCGCCATTAGCCAGTCGGGCGAGACCGCCGATACCATGGCGGCGATTCGCGAGGCTCAGGAAAAGGGCGCCGAGGTGTTTGCCATCAGCAACGTGCTGGATTCTTCGATCCCGCGTTTGGCCAATTACGCCTTCTACACCCATGCGGGACCGGAGATTGGCGTGGCCTCGACCAAGGCCTTTACCACGCAGCTGGTGTCGCTGGTGCTCTTTGCCATTCACTTGGGCCGCCGCAATGGACAGCTTGAGAGCGAACGGGCCCGTGAGCTGTTGGCCGAGTTGGTGGCAATTCCCAATAAGCTGGTCGACGTGGTCGGCCAGGCCGCACAGCTGCAGATCTTGGCCCGGCGCTATGGCAATGCCACAGGCTTTTTGTTTCTCGGACGCGGGAACCAGTTCCCCATCGCCCTTGAAGGGGCGCTCAAGCTCAAAGAGATTTCCTATATTCACGCCGAGGGCTACGCCGCCGGGGAGATGAAGCACGGTCCTATCGCGCTTATCGACGAGAATCTACCCGTCGTCGTGATCGTGCCCCGCGGGCCCAGCTACGAAAAGGTGCTATCCAATCTGGAAGAGGTGCGTGCCCGCGAAGGTAAGGTCTTGGCCATTGCCAGTCGCGGCGATGGGGAGATCGGCGAGAAGGCCGACGATTTGGTCATGATTCCCGACACCATCCCCGAGCTGCAACCTATTCTGACAACGGTGCCGCTCCAGCTGCTTGCCTACTATGTTGCTGATTACAAGGGCACGGATATCGACCAGCCACGCAACCTGGCCAAGAGCGTGACCGTCGAGTAGGTGAACTGCGCAACGGCCGGGGCCTCGGTGGGTGGTCGACACGGTGGTCCGACACGGTGGCTCGACATTGCCGGTTGATGTGGCAGGTTTGGGCGCAGACGGTGGTCGGATACTTGCCCTCGGCCTTTGGTCGCGACAAGAATGGGGCCATGAAGCGAGTGGGAATGCTGTCCGGCTTGATGCTGGGACTAATACTGAGCTGCGGTGGGGCACGTGGTGGGGTGGTCGACGCCCCGGTAGGGGACACCCATGCAACTGCGGGGACCGACGATCTCGATGTGGTTCCCGCCGGCGCCAGTGCGGAGGCCGGCATGGGCGAGGATACGACCGTAAATTCGACGACCGGCGACGGCGCCGAACCCGGCGACCCGGACGCCACCGCGGGTGACGCGGCTGCGGAATCGCCCGCGGCGGCGGTGACGTTTCGCCTGCAGAACCAAGCGGATGAGGACTTGGTCTTCAATATCGACAAGGGCTGGCAGGCGGTGATCATTGCCTACTCGGGTCAGCCGCCCAACGCGGTGCCAATTGTGATGTTTCCCAAATTCTGCACCGCCTCATGTGACCTCGATACCGCCGAGCGGTGCCCATACTGCCCGGAGCCCGAGAATGTGAGAGAGGTCAAGGCCGCGGAAAAGCACCAAGTTGTGCCATCGCAGGAGAGTTTTGCTCTTCCTTGGGACGGACAGGTGCTTCTTTACGAAGACACCAGCGGCAGCCGGGATGGCCGCAATCTCACCTGTGAATGTCATCGCAAGCAACCCGTGCCGGCTGAGACCTATACGGTTCGCGCTTGTGGATTGCGCCTGACCAAGAGCGCCAAAAAATCTTCGAAAATGCAGTGTGCCACAGGCACGATGGCTTTCCCGGCCGAGGGGCCACAGGTCGTCGATTTGGTGTTTGCCGCGCCATGAGCGATTTCACCCATTTTGACGACCAGGGCAAAGCCCGCATGGTCGAGGTCGGCGGTAAGGCCGAAACCGTGCGCGTGGCAGTGGCTTCGGGACGGGTGCTCATGGAAGCAGAGACCGCGCGGCGCATTGCGGCAGGCAGCATCGACAAGGGCGATGTGCTCGGAATTGCCCGCATTGCCGGCATTCAGGGACTCAAGCGCACCTCCGAGCTCATCCCGTTATGCCATCCGCTGCGCATCACCGGGGTGGACCTCACATTGAGCGTCTCCGCCGAGTCCGCACCAGCACGGGTAGATATCGTGGCCACGGTGCGCGCTTTGGATCGTACTGGGGTCGAAATGGAGGCGCTCACGGCAGTATCCGTCGCTGCCCTTACGATATATGATATGTGCAAGGCAATCGATCGCGGGATGTGTATCGGCGATATCGTCCTCGAATCGAAAACCGGTGGGAAATCTGGAGACTGGCAGCGCCAGTCGGTAGCGAACGAATAAGGAGCGGCGATGTCGGCCAGTACAAATGATGAAGGCACCGGCGGTCAGGCGCCGCCACCGGGGCCACCTTCGCCTTCAACTGCGCCTCCACCTTCCGTAGAAGTCGAAGGCAAATCGACTCATGAAATCCTGGCGCAGATCGATATCTTCGCCGGTCTGCCGCCCGTCCATCTGCGCCGCGTGGTCGATATCGGCACCCAGGAGCGCTACAAAAAAGGCGCGCAGATTTTCTCCGAAGGCGATGCTGGCGATAAGTTCTACCTGATTCTCGAGGGGGCGATCCGCATCAGCCGTTTTGTCCCCGGCCTCGGCGAAGAAGCGCTGGCGGTGCTGCGGACGGGGGCCTATTTTGGCGAAATGTCCCTCATCGACGAGGCACCGCGCTCTGCCGCTGCGCTGGCTCATGAGAGCTGTGTCTTGTTCGTGGTCAACCGCCGTGACCTTGAGGACTTGCTGTTTGTCGATCGCGATCTAGCCTACGAGTTACTGTGGAACATGGTCAGAACCCTGTCGCGGCGACTGCGGGCCACCAACGACAAAATGACGTTTTTGGCCGCCACCAACAAATTTTGAGATCACGACCCATGCCGGGGCGCCGGTTGCCGGTCGTCTTCATTCTCTCCATCATTGCGCTCCTATTTCTATCGACGGGGGGGATGGCGCATGGCCAAAGCACGGGCGCGACCATTCCCTCCGGGCGATTCGGGGTCAGTGCCGGGGTTCGCCAGGGACTCGGCAGCTTGGGCAGCGATTACGGCATCGGCGCCATTGCCCGACTCGAGGCCGGATATCACCCCACGTCACTCGAACGGCGACTATCGCTCGGGGTCCATTGGTCATTCTTGTGGGGATGGTTTGGCTTTGACGATGCCGCCAGCGTGGCCGGCTCGCTGGCCCTCATCGAGGTGAGTCTCGGAGCCAAGGTCCGCATGATGCTCGATCGGCGCAACCGCATGTTCTTTGCCCTGGGCAGCGGCTTTAGTTTGCTGCGCACCAACGTACCGATCCCGCCCGACGACGAGCGCATGTACCGGGGCCCGTACCTGTCCATCGGCGTCGAGACCCTGCGCCGCATCGATGTGCCGGTCGAAGCCTTCCCCTTCGGCTTTGACGCGCTCGGCTTCGAGGCCCGCTACGGCTTCATTGCTGGCGGACCGGGCAGCATCAGCGTCATGGTCGGCTTCGGTCTGGGCCGGTAGCTGTGTCATCCGGGACCCGAGATCGGGCGGGTGTGCGAGCGGGCACGTAACCGCCCGCGCATTGGTCTGAACTGTCCAGAGTTGGCGACAAATTTTTGCATGACGACGACGAAAATGGCGTACTTCGTCGAGTTCATCACTGGACTGACATGTCAGTCGAACCGTAGACTGACGCCCGAGTCTACTAGAGACGACAAAGGACGAGCCATGAAAGCGACCAAGCTGGTCATCGGGATCGATGTGGGATCGACGACGTGCAAACTCACTGTCGTCGATCCCGAGAGCAAGGAGATCTTGTGGAGCAAGTACGAGCGCCACGAGACCAAGCAGCCAGAGTATGTGCGCGACATGCTCACCGAAGTTGCATCCGCGTATCCCGATGTGTCTGAAGACGAAATCCGGGTGTTCATCACCGGTTCGGGCGGTAGCCCCATAGCGCCCCATATCGGCGCCAAATTTGTGCAAGAAGTCAACGCCGTCACCATGGCGGTGGAAGCGATGCATCCCGATGTCGGCTCGGTGATCGAGCTGGGTGGCCAGGATGCGAAAATTATTATTTTCAAGGAAAATAAAGATACTGGTGACAAGCAGTCGCAGACGTCGATGAACGACAAATGCGCTTCTGGCACCGGCGCCACCATCGATAAATGCATGATCAAAGTGGGCATGCCGCGGCAGGAAATTCCCAAGCTCAACTTTGACGACAGCAAGCTCCACCACGTGGCCGCCAAATGCGGCGTGTTTGCCGAGACCGACATTGTCAACTTGGTCAAGAGCGGCATTCCCCGCAACGAGATCCTCAACTCGCTGGCCGACGCCATCGTGCAGCAAAACCTGTCGGTGCTCACCCGCGGCAACACCCTGCGCGCGCGCGTGCTCCTGCTCGGTGGTCCCAACACCTATTTGCCGTTCTTGCAGCAGTGCTGGCGCCAGCGGATTCCCGAGGCCTGGGAAGAGCGCGGCTACGAGTATCCCAAAGATGTGCCCATGGAAGAGCTCATCTATGTGCCGGAAAATTCGCAGTACTACGCCGCCTATGGCGCAGTGCTCTTTGGCATGCACGAGCCGGGCGAAGTTGGGCGCTATCGCGGACTAGAGCCGCTCAAAGAGTTTATCACCATCGGCCGCAAGGCCATGCTCGGGGCCAACGCCGGTCCGGGCCTGGTGGATAATCCCAACGAGCGCGATGTCTTCACCGACGATTACCGCATTCCCAAATTTACCGATGTGGTGCTTGAACCCGGCAGCACCGTGCGCGGCGTCATCGGCCTCGACGGCGGCTCAACCTCGTCCAAATGTGTCTTTATCGGCGAAGACGGCGAGATTCTGAAAAAGTGCTACCAGCTGTCCAAGGGTAATCCCATCCAGGACATGAAGGAGATGTTCGCCGATCTCCGCGCCTGGGCCGTGGATCAAGGGGCAAAGATCGAGGTCCTCGGCTTTGGCGTCACCGGCTATGCCGGCGATGTCATGGAAAAATCCCTGTCCGCCGACGCCAACATCGTCGAGACCGTGGCCCATATGATGAGCGCCAAGCACTTCTTTCCCAACGTCGACGTCATCTGCGACATCGGCGGCCAGGACATCAAAGTGCTGTTCATGCAGGCTGGCGACATCAAAAACTTCCGCCTGTCCAACTCCTGCAGTGCCGGCAACGGCATGCTGCTCCAGGCCATGGCTGATCAATTCGGCCTACCGGTGACCGAGTACGCGGCGCACGCCTTTGATGCCCGGCTGTCGCCGCAGTTCAGCTATGGCTGCGCGGTATTTCTCGATTCCGACCGGGTCAACTTCCAAAAGGAAGGCTATGCCCGCGACGAGCTCCTGGCTGGTTTGGCCCTGGTACTGCCCAAAAACATTTGGCAGTACGTGGTGCAGATTCCGCGCATGGCCGAGCTCGGTCGGGTCTTTGTGCTACAGGGCGGTACCCAACACAACCTGGCCGCGGTCAAGGCCCAGGTCGATTACATCAAGGAGCGGGTACCGGGCGCCGAGGTCTACGTCCACCCCCACACCGGTGAAGCCGGCGCCATCGGCGCGGCCATGGAAGCCCTGCGGGTGGTCAAACGCCGTGGTTATTCCAGCTTTGTCGGTTTGGATCAGGCCATCGATATCGCCTTCATCAGCCGCAACGACGAGAGCACCCGCTGCAATTTCTGCCCCAATAACTGCTCGCGTACCTTCATCGATACCGAGACCAACGACGGCAACACCGCGCGCTACATTTCCGGTTTCTCGTGCGAAAAAGGCACGGTCGAGGATATGGACGCGCTGCGCCTCCTCAATAACGACCGCAAAGCGCGTATGAAGCGCTATCCCAACCTGGTCGATTTCGAATCTCGCCTGTGCTTTAAGAGTTTTTATAAGCACGAGGAGCTGCCGGCGGCTGGGGCCATGATCGACGACGTGGTGGTTAAGCGGACCCTGCTCGGCGCGGTGCGTCACAAGCAGATCAAGCGCCCCTTCGAGCGTTCGAGCGCGGCCTCGGCCGAGCGGCGCAAGCAGGTGCGCATCGGCGTGCCCCGGGTCCTCAACCTGTGGAGTACCGCGCCGCTATGGCGCACGTATTTCGAAACCCTGGGTATCACCTCGCGCAACATCGTCTTTTCCGACGAGAGTTCGGAAGAGATGTGGCAAGCGGGCGGCAAGTACGGCTCGGTAGACCCGTGTTATCCCGGCAAAGTCGGCCAGGCCCATATCCATAACTTGCTGTTTAAGCACCACGAGAAAAAGGCCCTCGAATACCTGTTTTTCCCCTGCATCACCCATATTCCGACCTTTGTCCAAGGGGTGATGGATACCGCCTCGTGCCCGGTAGTGTCGGGCACGCCGGAAGTGATGAAGGCGGCCTTTACCAAGGAAATCGATTTCTTTGCCGAGCGCGATATCGAATACCTGTCGCCGACCGTGACCATGAGCGAGCGCCTCATGCTCAAGCGGCAGATGTTTGAAGTCTGGGGCCCGCGGCTGGGCATCACCGAAGACGAGAGCGATTTTGCCATCGACCAGGGCTTTTTGGCCTTGGACGAATTCGACCGCATTATGGAGGAGAAGGGGCGCGTCATCCTCGACGAGATGGAGCGCGAGGACCGCATTGCTCTCCTCATGTTGGGGCGGCCGTATCACAACGACCCGGGCCTCAACCACGGCGTGCTCGAAGAGTACCAGGCACTCGGCTATCCCGTGCTGTCGATGCGCTCGATTCCCAAAGACCCCAAATACCTCGAACGTTTCTTTGCCGAGGATTTGCGCAAAAAGCTCATCGACTCGCCGCTGGAAATCAGCGACGTGTGGCCCGAGAACTACAGCGTCAACAGTGTACAAAAAGTATGGGCGGCCAAATTTGCCGCGCGCCATCCCAACGTGGCCGTGCTCGACCTATCGAGCTTTAAGTGTGGCCACGATGCGCCCACCTACGGCCTGATCGACAGCGTTATCGCCGCTGGGCGGACGCCGTATTCGGCCTTGCACGACATCGACGCCAATAAGCCATCGGGCTCGATCAAAATCCGGGTCAAAACCTATGCCCACACCCTGATGCTGTCGCGTGAGCGCCTGGAAGACGTGCGGCAAAAGCGCAAGCAGCTCGATTTGGCCGTGGCCAAAAAGAAGCTGGAGCTTTTGGATCGGATTGCCGAGGAGCGGGGCCGGACGTCGGAGCTCGAGCGCGAGATGGCGGCTTTGCGCCAGTCCCTCGGGGAATTTGAGGCTGCCGTAGCGGCGACCAAGCAAGCGGCCAGCGCAGGGGGCGGTGGTACTCCTATTCCGGCTACGGCCAAGCGCGCCAATGGATTGGCGGTTTTAAAGTAAGTAGATTAACGACTGAGCCTTTCGAGAGAGATCGCAACCATGAAGCAGCTAGATAAAGAATTTGACGCCATGCCAGAGGGGCAGGGCAATGGTGCTGGGAACGTGAGTAGCCTGCTCGATGGCAATATAGACATTGCCGCCGAGCTGAAGAAATTCGAGGCCGAGGAGCGCCGTCGCCTGGGGCTTGAGGCCGACAAAGCGCCCGAGCAGTGGTACGACGAAGTCCCCAACACCTTCACCGCATCGCAGCGCGCGCATACCACGGTCCTGGTCTGCGGGCTCACCATGGCCCATGACCTATTCATCCAGGCGGCCCTGCGCGGTATTGGCTACAACGTCAAATGCATGGACGTGCCCGACAACGCCGCGCTGCAGTTCGGCCGCGAGTTCGGCAATCGAGGCCAGTGCAATCCCACGTATTTCACCGTCGGCAATCTCATCAAGCACCTGAGCAACATGCACGAGCAGGGCATGTCCAAAGCCGACATCATCGAAAACCACGTATTTGTCACGGCGGGCGCCTGTGGCCCGTGTCGGTTTGGCACCTATGTGACCGAGTACCGCAAAGCCCTGCGCGACGCTGGTTTCGACGGCTTCCGGGTCCTGCTCTTTCAGCAGACTGGCGGCCTCAAGCAAGCTACGGGCGACGAAATCGGGCTCAAGATGGACCCGCAGTTTTTCTGGGGCGTGGTCCGCGCCATCCTCATCGGCGACGTGCTGAATGCGCTGGTGTATCGCATTCGCCCCTACGAGGTCGAAGCCGGCGCCACCGACAAAGCGCTGGAGGCGGCCAAGGGCTTTATTTCAGACGCCTTTGAGACCAGCGGCAGCATGCTCAAGGCCCTGTACAAGGCCCGCAAAGTCCTGGGAGCGGTGGAGGTAGACCGTACCCGGACCAAGCCCAAAGTCGCCATCATCGGCGAATTCTGGGCCATGACCACCGAGGGCGACGGCAACTACGGTCTGCAGCGCTTTCTCGAAGGTGAGGGCGCCGAGGTAGAGATTCAGATCGTCGCTGCGTGGCTGCTGTATATGATTTGGCAGAGCGGCTACGATACCGAGAATCGCGCCCGTTTGCGCGGCGTAGACAAGGGCGGCCCCGAGGGCTCCAAGTTCAGCCTGGAGGGCGTGGACGTGCGCAAGCGCCTCATCAGCCTCAAGGCCGGCGAGGCAGTGCTGCGGACCTTGTTCCAGACCGTGGCCCACGGCCTCGGTCTGTACGATTACCACTTGCCCGACATGAAAGAGATCGCCGCCATCAGCGACGCGTTCTACGACAACAATCTGCGCGGCGGCGAGGGCCACATGGAGGTGGGCAAACTGATTCAGAACATCGTCAAGAACAAGGTCAATATGACCTTGAGCGTCAAGCCCTTCGGCTGCATGCCGTCGAGCTCGGTGTCTGACGGTGTGCAATCGCTCATCACCGAAATGTATCCCCAGGGCATCTTCTTGCCCATCGAGACCAACGGCGACGGCGCGGTCAACGTCTACAGCCGGGTGCAGATGCAGCTGTTTAAGGCCAAGCAGCAGGCGGGCAAAGAAGTCGAAAAGGCATTGGCCGAGACCGGGCAGACCATGGACGAGGTGCAGGAATATTTGCGCAAACATCCGCGCCTTTCCCACGCCTTCCATCGCAGCCCGCACAAAGCCGGCTGCACCACCGCGGACCTAGTTCATGAAGTGGCCGCGCACAGGGCCAATCGCAAGCTCGGCCGCCGTCTGATCGGCAGTGCGATGGGCGCGTATCGCCATTGGCGCGAGCGTCAGCGCGAGGGTCTGCGCGTTATCGAGGTGGCCAAAATTGCCGCGGCCAAAGCCAAAGCCAAAGCCAGCGCCAAGGTCGCCGTGCGGGTGGTGAGCGACGAAGAGCGCAAGGACGCCGACGGTCCGCAAGTGCCGCGTGGACGCACGGCGCTGAACGTCATCAACTAGTTCGAGTCACATAGTCCGAATCATAGATCGCCATGGGTACTACGAGAGAGTTTGTACAGAAGACGTCGCGACAAGGGCTGGAAAAGCTCTTTGCCGCCCTCAATCGCGCTGACGAAGTCGGCGGCGATGTGCGCGATTTCATTATCGAGCGCGTCCTCACCGACGAGCGCTACGTGCGGGTACGCAAGCGCGTGGCGGCAGCGCGGGGCAAGGAATACGTCTCGCTCGCCGATCGCGCCGCGGCGGAAAAAGAGCGGATTGCCGCGAGTATTCGCGCCGCGCCCGCGCCTGTGCCGGCAGCACCCCAGCGGCCTGAGGCCTTGGGCAACCCCGAAATTGCCGCACAGATTTACGGCCGTTCTTCATGCCCGTGGACGGGCCGCGCCATCAGCCTGCTGGAGCAACTCAAAGCCGACTACGACCACATCGATATGGATGATATGGATAACGCCGATTTTGAGGGTCGTCTGGTGGGCGAGACCGGGCAGTCGACGACGCCGTGGGTGTACGTGCGCGGCGAGTTTGTCGGTGGATTCAATTCCCTGAGCGAAGTGCAGCGCTTGGGCAAGCTCGATCGGATGCTGCTGTCGGCCGAGGAGCGGGCCAAGGATCGCTCGGCCATGGACGATGTGGTGGTGGCCTCGCGGCCCAACAGTGACCAGGGGCCGCCAGAAGCTTCGGACGGTGCGCCGGAAGCCGCAGACTAACCTAGCATTAGCGCCCGACGGATTGCGGAATCGACCGCCATATGATCAATGTGCGGTTCGCCAGCTGCCGGTGAGTCATGGCCACGGTCGGTTTGCGGTTTACCGACAGCACACGAGTCATGGCCGTGGTCGATTTGCGCATCCCGGAGAACCGCAAATCCGTCGCTACCACGAAAAAATCGCTCCCCCACAACAATCGGACAGCCGACCTGTGGCTGGCCTAGCGAATAACGGTGAACGACTGTGGTTTGTCCATGGGGTTGCCCG
>JAAUYH010210448.1_pt1 | contig 15334 bp, 15 predicted proteins | sample 7278061 | NCBI WGS metagenome assembly JAAUYH01 (sample SAMN14350203, study PRJNA611818) | marine sediment metagenome | isolation source: surface marine sediment (0.6m) | place: French Polynesia: Moorea | collected 2018-08
CAGTAATATGCCTGACCAACCTACGAATACAAAGCGATCGCGCTTTAACCAGTCGTCGAGAACGTCAAACCACCCTCTGGTACTGGGTGCGCGTCCAACTGCGATGGTCATGAAAGTAAAATCCTCTTTTACTAAAATTGCGACGTTTTAAGCAGTTTTATGGGTGGATTTCCCATTTTTATGGCAACTGCCCTGAGGAATTAACGTTTTTGACACTTTTATGAGAATTAGCGACCTTGACGGTTTGCTTTTCTCAGAGTTGTGCCAGACTTACTACCAGTAACTGTGGTATATCAGTTTTTGGTAGCTTAATCTTTCTTAACTTATCACATAAGTTTAACTTTGTGTTCGATTTACATATGTAAATCAGGTATTTCACCAGAACCTACTACTTATTACCAATATCAGAAATTTTACAATCTGACACAACTTTTCTCAGAAATATTTAAACTCTTAATAGGGAACAGGGAATAGGGAATGGGGAATGGGGAATGGGGAATGGAGAACAGGGAATGGGGTAACTCATATCTTGCACCATTCTCAACAATACTAAAAAAAACCGGGTTTCTAAACGAAAAATTAAGGTTTTGAGACTGAGAGATTTGCAAGAAACCCGGTTTTTAGATTGTAGGTTGGGGAGCCACTCCGTTGCAGAGGTTCCCTCCGTTGTAGGAAGTGGCGTTTGAGGTACGTAGACGCACACCGGCTTTGAGTAGAGTAACCCAACAAAAACCTACTGGCTGTTGGGTTACTCTACTCTTCGAGAAAGCTTCGCTTACTCAAAGCCTCCCGACCGTCGTCTACACTTCGTACCACTTCGTGGAAGCAAGCTACAACCCAACCTACGAAAAGTTAAGTTTTTAGCCGTTGGGCGCTAATATAGCAAGGGTGAGTGCTATAACTTGCAACAGATCCTGCAACCATGGCAGACTTTGAGTGGGAATATCTCAAAGCCAGGAAATGTTCAATGACGGAATCACAAACCATTAACAAAGGCGAATCGCCTAATGGCGATAACTCAAATTCACTGAAACTGCATCAACAGGTTCTCGGTTCTCGTCGCTTTAGCAACTACTGGTGGGCAACTATCGTCTCCTTGGGAGCCACTGGTTTTTTGTTGGCAGGGATATCCAGTTACCTACAAGTTAATTTACTCTTAGTTACAGACCCAACTCAACTGGTATTCGTCCCCCAGGGATTAGTCATGGGTTTATACGGTGTTGCAGGTTTACTCCTTGCCTTATACCTGTGGCTGATAATTTTATGGGATATAGGAGGCGGATACAACGAATTTGATCGCCAAAGCGGAATGGTTAAAATTTTCCGCTGGGGATTTCCCGGTAAAAACCGTCGCGTTGAACTTAGCTGTCGTACTCAAGATGTGCAATCAGTGCGAATCGATATCAAAGAAGGTCTCAATCCCCGTCGTGTGCTTTACTTAAAAATTAAGGGACGTCGTGACATTCCTTTGACAAGGGCTGGTCAACCAATGCCTTTGAAAGATTTAGAAACTAAAGCAGCCGAGTTGGCTAAATTCTTGGGTGTTCCTTTAGAAGGACTCTAGGGAATTTTGGACTTGAGATTTGAGATTGAATCCGCACAATTTCAAATCTAGGGTCTAAAATTGCAAGAGTTGGTAACATACTCTGGTTGTTTGGTAACTAACGATGCAATTAAAATTTACGCCATTTTTATGTGCTTTTTTAATAGTTGCTGCTTTAATGTTGAACAGTTGTTCAATAGAACAGGCAGTTTCTAATCCTTCTTCTACCACCTCTAGGGCTACAGAGGCAACTAACAACACAACTGCCGAAACCACTACAGAGGCGTCCTCTGTTTCCGAGAATACAAATAAAACGAGTCAGAAGATGAAAGATTTACCTAGACTAGAAGGCAAAGCAACTGTGGTGATCAAGGTTAATGACTCACCGATTACGATAGAAATAGATGGTACTAACGCCCCCATTACTGCTGGTAACTTCGTAGATTTAGTGTCCAAGGGTGTCTACGATGGGCTAGTTTTCCATAGGGTGATTGGTCCCCAGAGTAAACCACCTGAAAATCCTTTTGTAGTTCAAGGTGGGGATCCTCAAAGTAAAGATCCAAAATTTCCCACAAATCGCTTAGGAACAGGTGGTTATAAAGACCCGAAAACAGGACAAGAACGACGTATACCTTTAGAAATTACACCAAAGGGAGCAGCAACTCCAATTTACGGCAAACCTATCTCTGAAGTTCCCGAATTGACGCATAAACGGGGTGCAGTTGCTATGGCGCGATCGCAAATGCCTGATTCTGCTTCTTCACAATTTTACTTTGCTTTAGCAGATTTAGATTTTCTAGATCGTAACTATGCCGTATTTGGTTATGTAACTGAAGGTATGGATGTGGTTGATAAAATTACCCAAGGTGATCGTATTCAATCGGCTAAAGTCACCAAAGGTGCAGAAAATCTCAAACAACCCGGATAGTAGAAGTTATCAGTTATGAATTAGTAGGGGCGCAATGCTTGCGCCCAAAACGCAATGCTTGCGCCCAAAACGCAATGCTTGCGCCCAAAACGCAATGCTTGCGCCCAGAACGCAATGCTTACGCCCAAAACGCAATGCTTACGCCCAAAACGCCCAGAGTTATGAATTATCAACTATTAGTTAAAAGTGAGTAATGGTAAAGTTAGAAATTTGTAATTCCTTTCCTCCTTTCCTCCCAATTCCTAACTCCTTTTCTTCCAATTTCAAACTCAGAATTTCAAACTCTTAATTCTTAATTTCTAACTCCTTTCCTCCCAATTTCAAACTCCTAATTGTTAACTGCTAATTGTTAACTGCTAACTGTTAATTCCTAACTTCTAACTGTTAAATCCTAATTCCTAACTCCCAAAATTGGTCGATATTGTTGTCACTGGTATTGGTTTAATTTCAGCATTAGGCACAAGCCTAGATGATAGCTGGCAGAACTTGATAGCAGGAAAGTCTGGAATTAAGTTACATCAACCATTTCCAGAATTGAAGCCCCTTCCCCTGGGGTTGATTAGCACAGCACCCGCAAATTTAAGACACTTAACAGAACAAGTTGTAGCATCGGCTGTCAAAGATGGGGGATTAGTTACTCCCTTGCCTGATTGCGGGGTGGTAATTGGTTCTTCTCGGAGTTATCAAGCATCATGGGAAATTCTGGCACAGCAGATGCATCTGTCTTCCTTTTGTGCAAAGGGAGAGAGATTAGACAATTGGTTAGATACCTTGCCCCACATGAATGCGATCGCCACAGCTAGACAAATTGGTGCCACAGGAGTAGTATTAGCACCAATGGCGGCTTGTGCAACGGGAATTTGGGCAATTGCCCAGGCAGCTAATCTCATCCACACTGGGCAATGTGAGAGAGTAATTACAGGGGCAACAGAAGCACCAATTACACCCCTAACAATTATTGGATTTCAGCGCATGGGTGCCTTAGCAAAAACAGGTGCCTATCCCTTTGATTTAAACCGGGAAGGCTTGGTTTTAGGAGAAGGTGGGGCTGTGTTTGTCCTAGAATCAGCAGAATTAGCAAAGCAGCGTCAGGCAAGGATATATGGTCGAATTTTGGGTTTTGGCTTGACAGCAGATGCATATCATGGTAATGCACCAGATCCAAAAGGGAAGAGTGCGATCGCAGCTGTTAAGCAATGTTTAGAACGCAGTTTTCTGAGTAGAGATGATATTGATTACATCCATGCCCATGGTACAGCTACGCAATTAAATGACCAAACAGAAAGTTTAATTATACATAGTATTTTTAAGGATAAAATTGCCGTTAGTTCTAGCAAAGGTGCTACTGGACATACCTTGGGGGCTTCCAGCGCGTTGGGAGTAGCATTTTCATTAATGGCATTAAAAAAACAAAAATTACCGCCATGTGTAGGATTACGCCAGTCAGATTTCGATTTAAATTTTGTTCGGGAATCCTATAAAAGTGGAATTTGTCGGGTGCTGTGTTTGAGTTTTGGGTTTGGGGGACAAAATGCAGTCATAGCCTTGGGGAAAGAGTGAGGAATTAGGAATTGGTAGTTAAACTTTTTACCAATTACCCATTACCAATTACCCATTACCGATTACCCATCTTCAGAAAATCGTTATGATATATAAGTAGATAAAACTTAATAGTTATTTATCGAATGCTAATTTCCGACTCTGGCTGGTCCAAGATCAAAGACTCAGTCAAAGAAAAACTTTTATTCGGTAACGAACCAAGTGCCGAGTTAATTGCTATTTTGACTGTTTACTTTGTCCAAGGCATCTTGGGGTTAGCGCGTTTAGCAGTTAGTTTCTTTCTCAAAGATGAACTTCTGTTAAGTCCGGCTCAGGTATCAGCCCTCTTTGGTATTGTTGCCTTACCTTGGATGATGAAGCCGTTATTTGGCTTTATCTCCGATGGCTTACCTATCTTCGGCTATCACAGGCGTCCATACCTAATTTTATCGGGGATATTAGGAGTAGTTTCCTGGGTACTTTTGGCAACAATAGTTAGTACACCGATAGCAGCTACAATTGCGATCTCCCTTAGTTCTCTCTCAGTGGCTGGTAGCGATGTGATTGTGGATTCTTTGGTTGTGGAAAGGGCAAGAAAGGAATCCCAAGCAAATGCAGGTTCTCTACAATCTTTGTGTTGGGGTGCTTCTTCCTTAGGAGGATTAATTACAGCTTATTTTAGCGGTTTACTCCTAGAGCATTTTACTACTCGTAGTATATTTGCAATTACGGCAACATTTCCCTTGATTGTTTGTGGAGTGGCTTGGCTAATTGCTGAAAAGCCTGTTATTGTTGATTCATCTAAGAGTAATAAGAGTAATTTCATTGGCATGAAAACTCAATTGGGACAACTACGCCAAGCAATTACTCAAAAGGCAATTTGGCTACCGACAGCTTTTATTTTTATTTGGCAAGCAACCCCCAGTGCTGATTCAGCATTTTTCTTTTTTACTACCAATGAATTACATTTTCAACCGGAATTTTTAGGGCGGCTAAGATTAGTAACTAGTGTCGCTTCTTTACTGGGAATTTGGCTTTTTCAACGTTTTTTGAGAAGCGTTCCCTTTCGGGTAATGTTTGCTTGGAGTATTGTGTTGTCAGCAACTTTAGGGATGACAATGCTGTTATTGGTAACTCATGCCAACCGTACTTTGGGTATTGATGATCATTGGTTTAGTTTAGGGGATAGTCTTGTGCTTACGGTTATGGGACAAATTGCTTATATGCCGGTATTGGTATTAGCAGCAAGATTATGTCCTTCGGGAGTGGAAGCGACATTATTTGCTGTGTTGATGTCGATGTTGAATGTAGCAGGATTATTTTCCTACGAATTGGGTGCAGGATTGATGCATTTGTTGGGAATAACGGAAAGTAACTTTGATCGACTCTGGATTTTGGTACTGATTACTAATCTCAGTACATTGTTACCCCTACCATTTATTAAATGGCTACCTGGGGCTGATTTTCAAGGAGGAATAGAAGAGGATGAAGAAAATCCTTTTGTACCAGATTTGGTGCCTGAATTGATGTTAAAAGAACCAGAATCGGAACTGGTGGAATAAAAAAAGTCAAAAGTCACGCATACCTGCGAGAGGTTCCGCTGACGCGTCTACAAAAGTATTTAACCTCCCTTGCAACAAATGAAAGAAACACAGCTAGCTTACTGTTAAGAGTTCCCTCTCTTGAAAAATTGCTCATGGGGGAAACCCCCAAGACCGCACTTTTCGCTGTTTCCTCTCTTGAAAAGTTGCTCATGGGGGAAACCCCCAAGACCGCACTTTTCGCTGTTTCCTGTGTTTTTTAGGAGTTCTCTTAAAAGGGGTTGAGGGATGTAGCTTGCTTCTGTGCAGTGGGTAAATTTTGACTTTTGTTGACATCCTCCCAGAGCGTGTTTATAAATAAATAAACCGGGTTTATATACGTGAGTAACCTGGAATTTGAATATATATACTCTGACTAGAGTTTTATATTTATTTATTTTATAAGCACGCTCTTGTAATATAGTATTTACTGTAGGTTAGACGCGGAGACATTAAGGATTTTTCTGCGTTTTTTCGTTAGCTAATAAAAAGGTGTTACTATGCAAGTTTATCAAGAAAAATCTACCGTTTCCTATAACCTTGAAGATTGGCAAAAAGGATATGAATCTTTAAAGCAAGAATTTGATTATTGGATTGAGGATATAGAAGGAGAAATACCTCCAGAACTTCACGGTACGTTGTTTAGAAATGGTCCTGGTTTATTAGATATTAATGGACAGAATATTCATCATCCTTTTGATGGTGATGGAATGATTTGTCGTATCAGTTTTACCAATGGACGCGCTCATTTTAGCAATCGTTATGTGCGTACTCCTGGGTATGTGGAAGAACAAAAAGCTGGGAAAATTCTTTATCGGGGTGTATTTGGTACGCAAAAGCCTGGGGGATGGCTGGCTAATTTCTTCGACTTTAAATATAAAGAAATTGCTAACACCAATGTTATCTATTGGGGTGGTAAACTTTTAGCATTATGGGAAGCTTCTGAACCCTATCGTCTGAATCCTAAAACCCTCGATACTTTAGGTAAAGAATACTTTGATGGTGCGTTAACAGAGGGTGATGCATTTAGTGCCCATCCCCGTATAGATCCCAATTCTAATTTAGATGGTGGTGCCCCTTGTTTAGTGAATTTTTCTATCAAGCCGGGACTATCTACGAGAATTACAATTTTTGAGTTAGATACCACTGGTAAAGTAGTCAGAAAACAAGCCCATAGCGTTCCGGGATTTGCTTTTATTCATGATTTTGTTATTACTCCCAATTACTGCATATTCTTCCAAAACCCTGTTAGTTTTAATCCCATACCCTTTGCTTTGGGAATGTGCGGTGCTGGACAATGCGTGAAATTTCAAGCAGATAAACCGACTCGGATTTTAATTATTCCTCGTTCTAATCAGAAAGAAAAAATAAAAATTCTGGAAACAAAAGCGGGTTTTGTGTTCCACCATGTCAATGCTTTTGAAAGAGATGAGGAAATAATTATTGACTCAATTTGCTATGAATCTTTACCAGAGGTAGAACCGGAAAGTGATTTTAGACAAACAAATTTTGATAAGTTAGCACCAGGACAATTATGGCGTTTTCATCTCAATCTTCAAAATCAGACTGTAGAATATAAATTAATAGAAAGTAGCTGTTGTGAGTTTCCTATTATTCATCCTGAGAAAGTTGGTCGGGATTATCAATATTTGTACATGGGTGCAGCAGATGCTGCTAGTGGTAATGCACCTTTACAAGCATTTTTGAAATTGGATTTGCAGACGGGAGAAAAACAGATTTGGAGTGCTGTACCCAGAGGTTTTGTTGGGGAACCGATATTTGTACCTCGTCCCCAAGCCACAAGTGAAGATGATGGTTGGGTGCTAACTGTAGTTTATGATGCAGCTGCTCACCGTTCCGATGTGGTAATTTTAGATGCTAGGGATTTAAATCAGGAACCAATTGCTAAGTTGCATCTCAAGCATCATGTTCCCTACAGTTTGCATGGGAATTTCACTAATCAGGTGTTTGTGTAAGAAGAAAATAGGGAACGGGGAATAGGGAATAGGGAATAGGGAATAGGGAATAGGGAATAGGGAATAGGGAATAGGGAATAGGGAATAGGGAATAGGGAACAGGAAAAAGGGAATAGGGAACAGGAAAAAGGGAATAGGGAACAGGAAAAAGGGAATAGGGAACAGGAAGACGTGCGTAGGGCAGCTTTTCTTAGAGGTTAAAGAAACCGGGTTTCTGTAGGTGGAGAACCGAGAATTTGAGTATGTATGCCCAAAGAAACCCGGTTTCTAGACCCTTACGGGAGTTTTATATTTATTAGACATCTGGTGGAAAAGAATCTTCCAGACGTTGCATTGCAACGTCTGGAACAAGGGTTTTGGACAACGCATATTTAATTTTCACGCCTATATAAAATCAAACATTTGGGATGCTCCCTAGCAATCTTAAATCATTTGTGAGAAACAAGATCCCCGACTTCTTGAAGACAGGTTAAAGGAACCTCCCGCAGCGTAGAAGTCGGGGATCTGAGTTCACCATTTACCATTTACCCTTTACCTACAATTCGCATTCCTGCTGCCATTGTGCATGAGCTTTCTGTAATAAAGCAATGGCTGAGTCAAAATCCGACACACAATCAGGAATTTTGATATCCTCTGGATTTGCCATTGGTTGTTCGGTATTAAGTATATATAATTGTGCCCATGCTTGTAGATCAGACCACATCTGCCCTATCATGATTAAGGGAGTATCATTGAGTTTGCGTACCTGTAACAATTGCCAAATCATCAATGCTTCTAGGGTAGTACCTATTCCTCCAGGGACAACCACAAAGGCATCAGAAAGCAAAACGAAGTGATGTAATCTGGTAAAAAATGTCTGGTGTTGATAAAGCTCTTCCACAAAGGGATTACTTTCTTGCTCAAAATCCAAATCGATCCGCACCCCGATGGATTGGGTAAGATTTGCAGGGTCAGCAATTACACTACCTTCGTTTGCAGCCTGCATTAATCCAGGACCACCACCTGTAACTATATCACACCCCATGGCAGTTAATTCGCTCGCTAGACGTTTTACCCCTTCATATAAAGGACTATCTGGTTTTAGCCTTGCTGAACCAAAGATACTAACGCGATAACGTTCTCGTTTTGGGGGTTGGATGGTAGTGAGGTTGTTAACTACTTTCCAGAGTCCCAGAATAGCTGATTCTACAACTTGAAAACTTGATTGTGCATCATAGATACTGACGCTATCAGCAGTTTTGGGTAAACAATATTTCCGATTTAAGTTGTCATTCGCATCCATTGACATAACTCCATTAGGATTACAAGTATATGTGAAGTAAGAACCAAAATTTAAATATGTGGACTGATATTGATGCTCATATTAGCCAGGTAACAGGTGAAAAATTTCAATCTTCACAACGGGGTTCTGTTAGCGGTGGCTGTATTAATCAAGGTTATCAAGTCTCTAATGGTAAGGGTAGCTACTTTATCAAACTCAACCAAGCATCCCAAATCGCCATGTTTGAAGCGGAAGCACTGGGTTTACAGCAAATGTACGATACTGCTACCATTCGTGTCCCGAAACCAATTTGTGTGGGTACTGCTGGTAATTCCTGTTATATCGTTTTAGAGTGGCTGGAAATGGGAGGAGGTAACAGCAAATCTTGGGAAGAAATGGGGCGTAATTTGGCAGCTATGCATAAATGCAGTCCGATTGTCAAGGAGGAAAATCAAAGTTTTGGGTGGAATATGAATAATACCATTGGTTCCACACCCCAAATCAACACTTGGACGGAAAACTGGACGGAATTTTATATTCAATACCGTTTAGGTTATCAGTTTCAGTTAGGGAGAAGACGAGGAGGTCGTTTTCCCCAAGCACAAGAATTATTAGAAGCTATACCGGAATTATTAGCTGGACACGAACCGCAACCTTCGTTAGTACATGGTGATTTGTGGGGAGGTAATGCTGGGTGTACTGTGGAGGGAGAACCAGTGATTTTTGACCCTGCAACTTATTATGGGGATAGGGAAGTTGATATTGCCATGACCGAACTTTTTGGGGGTTTTTCAGCAGCATTTTATCGGGGTTATAACGAGGTGTTTCCTTTAGATTCGGGGTACGAAAAACGCAAGAATTTGTATAACTTGTATCACATTGTTAATCATTTTAATTTGTTTGGTGGTGGTTATGAATCCCAAGCTAATAGTATGATTTCTAGAATTTTGCGGTGAAATTCACAACCGCTTTGATTGTTAAGTAGGTAGGCACAATTCAATGTAATACCAAATCAAAAAATGTTTGCAACAAATGCAATTGTAGGGGTGCGGTTTCCGCATCCCTACCAATCATGTTCCGCATCCCTACCAATCATGTTCCGCATTCTTTTTTCAAATTGGTATAAGATAAGACTTCACCCCTAACCCCTCTCTTACCCTCACCCCTAACCCCTCTCCCAATGGGAGAGGGGGAAAGGGAGAGGGGGAAAGGGAGAGGGGGAAAGGGAGAGGGAGATTCCTTGTATCTACCTACTGAAAAACCTTTCTGAGTAACTCCTAGAGGGTTTTTTATTTACATCCATCTTTTCTAGAATTTCCGATTGCTGAACCTTTCTAATACGGAAGGTGGAATAATTTCGTTCGGGTTTGTATGGGAGGTAAAATTTGATATCAGCCAACCGTCTGGACTTCGATAAACTGTAAATTGCCAGAACATTGCTGCTTTCTCATGTTCCGATACAAAGTAAATAATCTGCGTTTTATCTGTCAAAGATACTGAGTCAATTACGGAATACTCTATACATTTACCCAACATCTTTTCAAACATGGAACCAAAAGATTCACTTACTTGAGTAGAGGAGATGGTGTCACGGACTATGGGAATAGCATGACTTAACCATATATTGTAAGCATCTTTAGTTTTTCCAGAACAAAGGGCTTTAAATCCATCTGTGATTACAGAAGGAACATTTTGCTTGGTAATAACTTGAGTAATTCTATTTTCTGTTCTTGAGGATATAGGCTTTTGCTGGGCTTGACTAACAGTTTCTAGATTACCTAGAATAACGGTCGTTGCTAGACCTAAACTTATTAAATTTTTAAGCATTATTATACGTCCCCTTTCTCTCTAGGCTTTCCAGAGGTCATCTCAATAGGGGGGATGGTCTCTACTTATATTATAAATTGTGTTCGATAAATTGATTTATAAGTTATTGAAAATTAATAATAAAAATCAAGAATAATTGTGTCGGGTTTACCGAACAGATAATATTACAGTTAACCGTAATTATTTTCATTCTTCCATCATGGACGGTAATCATCATTAAGTAAGTGATAAAAACCGAATTTACCCTTGCTGTAAATGATTCTAAGATAAGAACAAATCAAAAAATTAAACGCACTCATTCAATTCACAAGCATTAAAGGAAAGTTCTGATTATGATGTTAGTTCGCTATAACCCCTGGAAAGAAATGGAAACTTTAGAACGTCGTCTCAATACTTTATTTGCAGATACTAAACTACCCTCTATATCTTCGGAAAGAGACTCGTTTAAAGTTCCTGCGGCAGAAATTTCTGAAACTGATGATGCAATTATTCTCAAGTTAGAAATTCCCGGAATGGAAGCTAAAGACTTGGATATTGAAGTTACCGAAAAAGCAGTTGCTATTAGCGGTGAACGTAAATCTCAAACCAAATCTGAGGATAACGGAAATACCCGCAGTGAGTTCTACTATGGTAAATTCCAGCGTGTAGTTCCTTTACCTGCACCAATTCAAAATACCAAAGTCAGCGCAGAATACAAAAATGGTATTTTGCATTTGACTCTACCAAAAACAGAAGCAGAAAAAAATAAGGTTGTGAAAGTGAATTTAGGAAATGTGACTGCATAAACCCTCACAAAATTAACCTCACCCCCTTCCCCTCTCCTTGTCAAGGAGAGGGGTGTTTTTATACCTTCAGCTACTATGAACATAGGTAGATTCTGAAACTCATGCTAGATAAGGTTTCCTGCCTTAAGTTGTTAGCCGTGATAGTTATCAGTCTTATTATCTGTGATAACTTCTTTAAATATTCTTTAAATATAAAAGAAAATATTTGTAGTTATTTTACATATTGATTACGTAATTATTCTGATATGTTATTGGATGAGAGAAATAAGTAAATGATGTAAATCATTTATTTCAAATGAACGACGACAAAGGATATACGAAGACAGACCTTGCTAAAGACTTAATTGATAACGCTAACGCATTACGAAAGCTAATTGATGAAGACCAAAATTTAAAATGTAGACCAAACCTTGTTATTGCTTACAAGCAACTAAGTTTGTCTTTAGATAATATACATCAGTATCTTGTATGTTGGGGAAAGGAATCGGGTTTGGAAGGTATTGAAGGTTATCCTCTTCCAGAATTAGAGACTTAACGAATGTAGAGACGTGATATGTAGCGTCTCTATATTCGTTAATTGAATAATATCAGGACTTACGCAAATGTAACATTCAAAAATAAACTTTTGGTTTGTAGTGAGTAGTTTACTATTCAAAACAAGAGTTAAAAACCTTACTACAAACACTAATTAAGTCCCCGTCCTTAAAGACGGGGACTCTATGCCAGTTGCGTAAGTCCTAAATATTACACACAATATGGTTATTGTGTGTTAATTCTGGATTTAGTATCTTCAATCATTTCCTTTATAAAATATTTAAAAAATCTGTTAGCTTCTTCGGGTAGGTCTCCTAATTCAGTTTGTTGATCACAATAAAATATTATCTGTTTAAGTATTTTTTCATAAATCAATGGATTATCAATTGATAAACTTACACTTTTTTTTAAAGGTATGTATTCTACTGCTTGAAGAGAGGTTGTAAGACATTCGATGAAGATTAAAATTTCTCTGTCAATATCTTTTTCTTTTCCTTTTAAATAGTCAGCATCTTGTGATAAAATTTCTTCCTTAGCATAACTAACTATCTTATTTTTCTTAAGTTTTAACCAGTCAAGAGCTTTTTTGGTATTTTCTATACTTTGTTCTGCTTTTTGTTCAGCAGTTAAAATATCTTGAAGAATGTTTTTTACTCTTCTTTTTAGGTCTACTGAAGCACCACTATTTTCATCTAGTATTGGTTGCAATTTTTGAAGAATGTCTCGCATTTCTGCCATCTCACTTACATTTTTGCTAGCTTCTTTATCTTTCTTATCTAATTGCATTTTTAAAAAATTTATTTCATTAAAATATCTTGTTTTTAAGTTACTAATTGCTTCTTTTCGCAAAGTTTCATATCTCACAAAAATCCAAATAAAAGCACCACCAAAAATAGTACTAATAATCGTGAGAATAATTGTTACAATCGGTATAAATAAATCTTTAACAAGACTTATTTCCGTCGTTACGCTCTTTGAAGTAGGATCTTGTGCAAAAAAATAGATTAACTCTTTCATAAAAATAGAGATTCTTTCCTTTGTAAAATGCTCGAAACTTTTGATTTTTCCTTCAAAGATAGGGAAAGTGTGAAAAACTACTACGTATGTATATTTAACCACATTTATGTGTGTCTTTATCTTTATCTTTATTAATTATCTGAAATAATACAAATATTCTATTTTTGATAAAATTCGATTGAGCTTAAAAAGGTTATTTAGTTGATGGTTTTAGTCCCCTTGCAGGGATTTATGGGTTAGAAGCTATAGCAGTTCTCACTTTGGTGCGATACACCAAAACCTCACCCCCTTCCCCTCTCCTTGTCAAGGAGAGGGGTGTTTTATTTAGTTGATAGTTTTAGTTCTTATAGACAGTGTTGCCTATTTTCTGGAAAAATGGATAATGATTTTGTTCCCTTTGCAGTTGGTGTAGCCGTACTTATCCTTTATTTGCTATTCTCAGCATCGACTGAAATGGGTACTAAGTTACCGTGGAAAAAATAAATAGTATCAGGGGGTTTGGTGAATTCAACAAGGCACAAATTTGCGGTAGTCTGAAATAATGAACTACGAAACAGCTCGCAAATTCCTGATCGACCAGACAAACACAACCGAGGAACATCCAGATAGCCTGCTAATGCGTATGCAGCAGGGTAAACCCCCTATTCCCGGTCACATAACCTCAATTTTGCTAGCCTTAAAAGTGGTATTTGAAACTCTCAAAGATGCTACAACTATAGACAGGGAACTAGCTAATGCTTTATATGTATTAAGCGTTAAGACTCAACAACTGTTTACAGCTGGACGGAAATTAGGGGTTGACTGGCCCCCCCTGTTGAAGGAAGATTTACTTAGAATTGCGATCGCTGCTGAAAGTATATTTTCTGGTACCTGGCATACTTTAGGTTGATAGTTAGTAAATAGTTAGCGGGTATAATCACGAATAATTAACGATTTCGCAGTTCTGATTCCAATTTGTCTAAGTCTGCTTTCAGGAAAACAGTCATTTGACCTGTAAATGCTTTCCCATCTCTGGGTTTGGCGATTTCTACCCAGTAAGCATAGCGATCGCCTACACGTAACTGTCCCCGTAAAGCTTCCCGAATGGGAGTTTTGGCAAAACGAGCAGAATTAATCGCACTCTGGTTGGGATATTCATAGACTACTTGAGCGCTTTTGAAGTCTTGATGAATATCTAAGCCATAAATTACGCGCAATGATTCTTCTAAGCGTTGCAAACTCATGCCATTAATTCCATCATACATGGCAATGCGTTCGGTGCGAATTTTACTGCGGTCTTTGGAAAATGTTATCCTACCAGGAGGTAACACTGATGCTTGAAAGGTAAACCTTTGAGCAGCTGTATCTGCTTTTTTGACAAAAAATTTCTCACCACTTCTGGGACGAAGGGTAGGATGAGCTTTAATCCAAGCACCTACTTCTTCTGTGGGTTGACCTGGTAAAGCTTTGGCTTCAGAATCTAAGATAAATAAAGAAAAAGGCAGAATAAAATACTTTAATACCGATTTTTTTAGCATTTTGGCTTTATAGAGGTAGACAGTAATTCACCTCCATGACCGTTTGCAAGAATACGACTTTTTATGCCCTTTGTCCACCACTGGGAATAATCAATTCCTGACTCATAGCGAGGTGTTTTCATGCATCATCGGTCAAATGAAAAAATTTCGTAGTCTGGAGTATTCATGTCAATAAGTAACCGAGTATGTAGACTTGCTGTAGCAGGTCTTGAATATGTCAACTTATGCCATCAATCTTGACAGACCACAAGATAATCAAGAGGAGGTAGTCTTAGTGTTCCCATTTTTCCCCAAGTTATATCAATTGTTGACCTCTCCCCGACTTAAAAGTACGGGGATTCAAAATGTTGTTTCAAAGCAGACTAAAGTCATACTTTTCCACTTTTTATTTTTGTCCCTTACGGGTGACGGGGTCAAAACCGTCCTACAACCCTTGGATGAGACCCTGCTCACCTGTAGCTCTACTTTTGTTTAATTGATTGATTCACTACGTTCGCGAGTCCGCACTTGCCGAAAGATGTGGAACACTCCCTAACCTGCCATTATTTGCAGTGATGTAGGCTTGCTGCATATTGCAGTAGTGACTTATATGCCGGGATTTCTCCGTACTAGGTCAGTTCTTCGTGTTTGCGGTTTATTCCTACTGGATAGCTTGCATCTATATTAGCAGGATAAATCCTGCCTGTGCTTTTCATCCGCAGGTTAAAATCACGGGGCTTTCACTTTAGCTAGGCAGTAGTTATCAAAATAACCCCCCATTGCGGGGGAGTTAACAATTAGACTACAACCCCCTTCAATTCCTTAAACAATAACCTACAACCGTAAGC
>JAAUYH010202392.1_pt1 | contig 15333 bp, 9 predicted proteins | sample 7278061 | NCBI WGS metagenome assembly JAAUYH01 (sample SAMN14350203, study PRJNA611818) | marine sediment metagenome | isolation source: surface marine sediment (0.6m) | place: French Polynesia: Moorea | collected 2018-08
GGCAGCGGCAGCCATAGCGACAGCGGCAGGCCGGCGAGCATCAGGTTCAGCGTGCGTGATCGCGTGGGCGGGATATGTAACGCTTCGTGCTGTATCGAGTTGTGGAACGCGAGTACAAGGCCGGCCCCCGTCATCGTTGTCTTGGCCGGCCTTGTACTCGCGTTCCACAACTCGATACAGCACGAAGCGGTACATATCCCGCCCACGCGCTCACGCACGCTGAACCTGATGCTCGCCGGCCTGCCGCTGTCGCTATGGCTGCCGCTGCCGCTCTACCGCGCCAGCCATCTCGAACACCACCGCATCGACGCGCTCACCGACCCCGTTACCGATCCCGAATCGTTCTACGTCGACGGCGAGCGATGGCATCACACGGGCTGGCTGGGCAAGCGATGGCTGCGCGCGGAGCAAACATTGCTCGGTCGCCTGCTCCTCGGTCCCGCGCGCATGGTTGTCGGGTTTCTTTGCACCGAAGCGCGGCGCCTGTGGCGCGGCGACCGATCGCACTTGTCAACCTGGGTCTGGCATGGGGTGGGCGTGGGCGTGGTCCTGGCGTGGGTGAGCGCAGTGTGCGGCATCGGCGTTATCGAATATATCGCGCTGAGCGTATGGCCGGGGCTGTCCCTCACCCTATTGCGCTCCTTTGCCGAGCACCGACCGGCCACAAGGCGCGGCCACTGCAGTGCCGTGGTCGAATCGAACCCGATCTTTGGCCTGCTGTTTCTATACAACAATCTCCACGCCCTACACCACGCCGAGCCCTGGCGGCCCTGGTACCAGCTGCCGCGCCGCTATCGCCAGGTGCGCGACCAGCTCTTGCGCGACAATGGCGGTCTGATGATTTCCGGCTATGGCGATATCGTCCGCCGCTTTCTACTAGGGCCCATGGACCACCCCGTACACCCGGACTATCGCGCGCAATCAAGGCACATGGAGCAAAGCGAATGAACCGCAATGGGGGCAGCATTTACCAATCCACGCTACGGCCAACCACTGGCGCGCCGCACCACAGCCCCGGCAGCGGCCACCATATCGACTATGGCGCCGATGATGGCGGCTATGGAATCAATGATGGCAATAGCCCAGACACCGCCGTCGCCGTTGCCATTGACGGCGGTGGTCTCCCCCTCGAAACCATCGAACGCATCGCCCGCCACGGCGCGCCCCTGCACCTCACCAGAGCTGCCACCACCGCCATTGCGGCCTCGGCGCACCAGCTCGATATGCACGCACGCAGCGGCGACCGCATCTACGGACTCACCACCGGCGTCGGCGCCCTCGACCAGGTCGCTCTCGACCAAGCAGATATGACGCTCGGTGATGGCCACCACACGCAAGCCCGACTCTTGCTCGGACATGCAGCCGCCGTCGGCCCGGCGATGGTCGATGACGAAGTGCGCGCCATGTTGGTGTGCCGCATCATCACTTTGGCCCAGGGACTGAGCGGGGTACAGCTCACCACCGTCGAGACCTTGGTCGCGATGGTGAACGCGGGGGTAACCCCAATCGTGCCGTGCCGGGGTTCGGTAGGTGCCAGCGATCTGGCTCCGTTGGCGCACGCCATGCTGCCGCTAATCGGCGCTGGCCGCGCGCGTTGGCGGGGACGCGAACTCGCCGGGGACGTCGCCATGCAGCGAGCCGGCATCGCGCTACGCCCCCTTGGCGGACGCGACGGATTGGCGCTGATCAACGGATTGGCGCAGACAACAGCCGTGGCCGCGCTCGCCGTGCTCGATGGCGAGCGATTGGTCCGCGCCGCAGAGCTGGCGGGCGCCATGGGGGCAGCTGCGCTCGGGGTGGTCGCCACGTGCTTCGACCCGCGCTCGGTCGCTTACAAGGGCCATGCCGACAGCGCCCAATGCGCTACGCGGTTGCGCGCTCTGCTCGGCGCCGTTCACACCGTCGGCGAGCCCGAGGCCGGTGATTTTCGCGAGCCGCTATCGCTGCGCACGCTGCACCAGGTGGCGGGCGCGGCCCGCGAGTCCCTGGGCCACGCCCGCGCGGTCGTCGAGGCTGAGGCCGGCGCCGCTGTCGACAACCCCCTCGTGGCCGTCGATGGCTGGATGACATCCAACGCGGCCAACTGCGACGGTCACCGCATCGCCCAGGCCGCCGATCTGGCCGCGGGCTCGCTGTTATCGCTGGCTGCCGCAAGCGAACGGCGCACGGCACGCCTGCTCGACCCGACCTGGAGCCGCGGCTTGCCCGCTTTTCTCATCCCGCCAGACGCGCCGCCGGATACCACAGGGCTGATGATTGCGCAGTACACGGCAGCGGCGTTGGTGGCCGAGCTTCGCACCATCGCCACACCGAGTGCGGGCCAGAGCATCCCCACCTGCAACGGCATGGAGGACGTGGTATCCATGTCGGCCATCGCCGCACGCCGACTGCGGAACTCGATCGAATTGGCGCGGTCGGTCATCGCCATCGAGCTATTGTGCGCAGCGCGGGCGTTGGAGCTCGCGCGCGTACCGGCGCCATCGGCCGAGCTAGCGGCCGCCCATCAGGCCGTGTGTGCGGAGGTGGCGCGGTCGGTCGATTATGCGCCCGGGAACAGCCCCATTGGCGATGACATCGCCCGCGTCACCACCATGCTGGCGCGCTATCCATTTTGACCATTCGCGAGCCTACATAAACACGTCCATTCGCTTTGACAAGTGGGCAAAATCGCTCGGAGACCACTCTTTCACTGGAGAGCCGCGCTCTATGCGATAGTGATGTCGGCGCATGTTGCGATCGTGCTTCTCGCTCTCGGCCGCCCTTCTCTCACCCAAGATTTCCGCCAAGCGCTCCAGGGCACGGCGCTTATTCTGATGTTGTGAGCGTTCGCTGGCGACGCGCACTGCGATGCCCGAGGGCTTGTGGCGTACGCGTACGGCTGACGACGTGGTATTTACATGTTGTCCTCCCGGGCCTCCAGCGCGAGCGGCAGTCATTTCGACTTCGCTTAGCTGAATCATCACAGCATTCGCCGTCCGCCGCGCATGGGGATAGAGGCGAACACCGGCAAACCAGCGTTTTCTCGCACGGTGACCTCGCTGACGGCTCCGCGCCACCAGGACGTGGGTTCCCAAGTATCCAGCCATGACCGCAGGCGCATCGCCGTGTACTTCGATCTCCACGGATCTGGGCGCATCTTGGCCATTGCCCGCCTGATCTCCTCCATGACCACGGCTGGAAACCGAACCGATAACGAGGCCCCCCGCGCGGCATCGCCGACACAATTCGTCCACCAAAAGGGCCACAAAATGCCGCACTTCCACCGGACCAACCCCGGAACTGATTTGCAAGATCCAATGGCTCACATCTTCACCGTCAGCACTGGTTCGATGGCGGCCACGCGATCTGCGAGCCCCGCCTGCTCCAGGCTTTCAATAATGGGTTCAACGGGTTTGTAAGCATCGGGATGCTCTTCATAGAGCAGTTTTGCATCATTGCAAATCACAGTGCTCCCCTTTGGTAGCCGGGCCAACTGCTTGCGCTGATAGCGGGCGCGGAGTTTGGCCCGCGCCTCCGAACGCCGCATTTTCCGTCCCGCACCATGGGCCACCGACGATAGGCCATCGCCATTACCGCGACCGCGCATAATCCATGAAGCGGTGCCGCGACTGCCGAGGACCACCGTGGGCTGGCCGTCATGGGCGGGCGCACATCCTTTGCGGTGCACCCATAGGGATGTCGGCGGCGAGACATTGTCGCCAGTCTCGTTCGCGATGACCTCTTCTCGGTCCACGCTATTATGGACGATATCAAATGCCGCATGAATCTTACCGGGACGGCTGACGCCCAATGCCCGCAACATGCGCCAAGCGATAAGCATCCGGTTGACGCGGGCAAAGTCGACCGCGCGTGCAAGCTGGGACAAATAGTCCTGCGCACACGTATGGTGTAAGGCTCTATGTCCCCATCTATCGGCGAGGGCCTTGCCCAGCCCGCGTGAGCCCGAATGGCACAGCACCATCAGATGGCCTTTGCCAATTCGAAGTTTTTCAGCTTCTTCGGCATCGTAAATGCGTGATACTCGACCGATCTCCGCAAAGTGATTGCCACCGCCAATCGTGCCGAGGGCCGAGCCAAAGTCTCCCGGTAGCCAATCCGTACGATGTTCATGCCCCATATCTCTGCCTCGATGTTCTGCGCTCGATAATAATTGCTCCATCAATCGTTGTAATCCGTCTGGCATCGCCGTCGAGCCCGCAACGCCTCTCAGACCATGTTGCCATATGGCGCGATACAGGGCGTCGCCATCCATCCCAGGCAGAGGCGGACCCTCGAATTGCCCTCGTACGCGACGTTCGATGGTACTCGACAGCTTGAGCTTGCCCAGCGACACCGCGAGCACCCCGCAACCAGCATCACTGCCGATCAGCCGCGGGTGCACGGTTTCGGCAAATCCAAACACGGCTCCGATGGGGATTCCCGCCCCGGGATGAAGGTCCGGCATCCCCACAGCCGCAACGCAGTCATGGGCCACGGCAACCTGTTCCAGTTGTCGGGTTGCTTCACCTTCGAGCCAGACATCGGGATTCGCCACGATCCGAACGCGGGCCCCGAATCCGGGCCGGGTTCCGGGCCCGATGTCGGGCCCAATGTCGGGGCGACTTTTGGCCCAGGCACGGGCCTGGTTCTCAACCCGATCCGATTCATTTTCCGTTGCATTATCCATTCGTGGCAGTCCTAAAGCACAGAACGGACCAACGCTATGTGTTTGAAATTATTTCCCACACGTTCCAGTATGAATGCATCATGCACCATTTAAACGGTGCGTAGCAGCTGATAATTGATGTATTATGCACCATGCCGCGAACACTCGTCACTTGGTCGGATCGGGGAAGCAGCGGACCGAGACCGCTCCATCATGGTGCCCGGCCCTCGACGGATCGCGGCCCGGTGATGCGGCTTGTAACGCAGCCCGATTGGCAGCGCCGCTACGACAGGGCCATCGTTCTGACGACAGAGCCCGGGCAACGGCCAGCGCAAGGGCTGGTCGAGGAACTCGGCCACGCGATCGCCGAAGTGGAACTCGTCGTCCTGCGCATTCATGATCCATCGGACTACGCCGAAGTGTTTGCCGCCCTGGCACCGCTGGTGAATCGGCTGGCGCAAAAACCGGCCGTGGATATTCTCCTGTCTGCGGGAACGCCACAGATGCAAACGCTGTGGGTCATCTTGGTTGAGGCCGGTCTGATCACGGCGCGCATGCTGCAGGTGATCCCATCGGCATTCGTTCCCTCCGTACACGCCCATCCAGTACGCGAAGTCGAGCTCGATATCGCGGGGTTTCCCGAGATCCGCGCCCTCCGAGACGAAGTCGTCCGCCTGCGCGGCCAGGCGAGAAGCCTCAACCGTCATTTCGTCGGTCATAGCGAACCCATGCGCAAGTTGGCCAATCGCTTGAGCCGGGTAGCCCCGACAGATCTTCCTGTGCTGATTCAGGGAGAGACCGGCACCGGAAAGGAACTGGTGGCACGTGCGGTACACGAGAGTAGTCATCGGGCGTCGGGCCCCCTTATCAGCGAAAATTGCGCCGCCTTCACGGACAGTATGCTAACGAGCGAGCTCTTCGGTCATGAAAAAGGGGCCTTCACGGGAGCCGCCCACAGTAAGCGGGGCCTATTCGAGATGGCCCACGGCGGAACCCTTTTCCTCGATGAGGTCGGCGAACTCAGCCCGCGTGTCCAAGCCCACCTGCTGCGCGTGTTGCAGGATGGTACCTTGCGACGACTGGGCAGCGAGACCAGTGTCCGCGTCGATGTGCGCGTCATTGCGGCAACACACCGCGACCTTCGCGCCATGGTAGATGCAGATCGATTTCGCGAAGACCTATACTATCGACTGCAAGGGGCGACTCTGCACCTGCCGGCGCTGCGCGACCGCATCGAAGATCTCGAGCCCCTAGCGGCCCATTTTCTGGCCGAGGTCGGGAGTTCTCTCAAGGTCACTCGCGAGGCATGGCGACAGCTCAAGGCCCATCCATGGCCGGGTAATATCCGCGAATTGCGTGCCGAAGTCATGCGATGGCACGTGTTTTGTGACCGTTGGGTCAGGGCCGAAGATCTGAGCATACACGATGACGCAGGTCCGCGAGTCGTCTCCCATGAGCCCCAGCCTCCGCTTCATCGCCTCGCCAAGGTCGTGGCCGACGCCGAGCGTGGGGCCATTCAAGCAGCGCTGTCCGCGTCCCACGGCAACATCAGCCAAGCGGCCAAGGCTCTCGACATCGACCGCAACACGCTCAAGCGCAAATTGCGCAAATTGAATATTCCCCACACACCATTACCACGAGGCCGGCAGGCCGAGCGGTGGTAATACGTTCAACTGCTCGTGCGTCGCCAATACGCTTGCCACAGTGCCTCAAGACTGTCTTTGGCCCCCGCACACACTCGATAGTCGACCAACTCCGAGACCTCGGTATCTGCAGGGTTGATCTCAACTGTCGGCGTACCCAATATCCGCGCCGCAATCACAGGTTGAGAGATGTAGGGGAATACGCTCGTCGTACCGATGGAAAATACGATATCAAAGCCCTGCTCAAGCTGATTGTCGAGCTCCTCTATGGCCTCGGTCGGCAACATTTCGCCAAATAGAACCACTGCGGGACGCACTGGCCCGCCGCACCTGGGGCACGTCGGCGGCACCTCCATGCCGCTGTAGTCGAGCACCGTCTTGTCCCAATCACATGCCGTGCACACCAAATTGCGCAAGTTACCGTGGATTTCGATGACCTTATGTGAGCCGGCATCGCGGTGAAAACCGTCCACATTTTGCGTCAATACCCATACCCGCGGCATTCGCTCCTCAAGGGCTGCAATGACCTCGTGGGCTCGGTTGTGCTGCGCCCCGCGGCACGCTGTTTCGATTTGACTCATGTATTTCCAGGTAACATCGGGACGCGCTAGCAGCATATCCCCCGATAATGCCTCCTCAATAGGTACCTCATCCTCGGTATAGGCGTCGTTGTACAGACCGCCAATACCGCGATAGGTAGGCAACCCCGAATCGGCGGAAATACCGGCGCCAGTAATGAAGAGTGCGCTCCGGGCATTAGCCAACAATTCGGCGATTTCCTCAATATCCTCAGGCGCGATAGCCCCACTGGTCTCAGCTTTTGAGCTCACAGCCACAGCATATCTCACGGGCCCTTGGTAGGCGCAAGCCCACGCGCCGTTCGCGCACCGATGTCAGTGGCAAAAAACTCTGGTTCCGAACATGTCCTCGGCGATGAAAATTGTCCGCCAGTCTGCAGAAAGGCATAGTAAGGTACGCCCTTGTAGGACACATACAACTATCCAAGTTTACTCGATTTATCTGATGAAACTGCATTTTCATCACCGTTTTGCAGCCCGGCTGTCCGGCCCTGGACATCCGGCCGTATAGGAGTCTGAAGCATGAACGTACATCCCTGGTTCATCTCAGTCGCATTGCTCGCGGGATGCGCCATTGAGGCCCCCGGCAACAACCGCATCAGCGACCGTGCAAACGCAACTGTCAGCACTGATTTGACGCCCTCAGCCGCCGACGAATACGACAAACGGCACACAGCCAGCACTGCTACCATCAGTGCCCGCGCCGCGCGTTCACGCGCCTCTATCGGCCTTGTCGGCGACCCCGGCGATGCGGTGCGCGCCACCTCAGCCGGCACCGTGCTCATGGGCGGCGGACCCGACGTGGATGAGGCCATTCAGTGGATGATCGATCGCGCAGGAGGCGGAGATTTTGTCGTTATCCGCGTGACCGGCGCCGATGCCTACAACCAATACATTTTCGACCTCGGCCCGCTCAATTCGGTCGAAACCCTGCGCATCGATAGCCGTGAGCTGGCGTTTGATCGCGATGTGGAGCAGACCATTCGCGATGCCGAAGCGCTCTTCATTGCCGGTGGCGATCAGTTCGACTACGTCAGCTTGTGGAAAAATTCCCCGGTAGAGGACGCCATCAACTACCTCATTCGCGATAAACGCGTCCCTATCGGAGGGACCAGCGCAGGTTGTGCCATCCAGGGCGAAGTCTACTTCGACGCCGCCAACGGCACGATCCGCTCGCGTGACGCCATGCGTAATCCCTTTGATGAGCGTATCTCTTTGGGCCGCGGGGACTTTCTCGACAATGTCTACTTGCGCGACGTGGTAACCGATACCCACTACGACGACCCCGATCGTCGCGGACGCCATATGACCTTCTTGGCCCGCATGGTCGTCGATTGGGATCTGGACGCCAAGGGCATTGGCGTCGATGAAGCGACCGCGGTGGCCATTGACGAGGATGGTTTCGCCCGGGTCTTTGGTACCGGTCTCGCCTTTTTCTTGCGACAAAACGGCCGTGACCCCGAGCAATGTGAAGCGGGTCGCCCTCTGGATTGGTACCGCGATCGCCGCGCCGTTGAAGTCTACAAGATCGCGGGTTCGGCAGCCGGCAATGGCCGCTTCGACCTGCTGAGCTGGCGCGGCCTATCCGGGGGCCAGAGCCAGTTCTACTACGTCGATCGCGGCCGCCTCGGCGTCTCTCGCTGACCTCAGCGACCGGTCTGGTCATAGATGACGCTCCCTCATGGCGTCGTCCCGCGGTCGCAAATCAGGTGTAGAATTTGCAGTCAAACAGCGATAGGCGAGATTTACCAGCAGCGAACGCGAGATCTCAGTTCCGTTTTCCCGCATAAATTGCTACCAATATTGCTCGCGTTCACCTGCGCGATGTGTTGTGTAAACGGACCGTCTTGTCTCACTTAGATCACGTCTCCATGTGATCGAGGCCGACTCGACCATCACATCGTCTCAGTCTCCCTACTCTCGCAACCGTTTCGTCACTTTTACTCACAAGCTCGGCAAATTCGACATCATATGTCTTCTCGCGCCAGCAGAGAGTTTGGCTCCGGTGGCTCCTCACACCGGGATCACTCCGAACAAACTCGCCTTGAGCGACAAGTAGACGCCCTGCGTGCCGAACTAGCCGAACTGGCCACGCAGTACGAGGAAGCTCTCACTCACGTCAAGACCCTTGAGGCCCAGCGCGCCGAAGCCGAACAGCAGCGCCAATCCCTCAAGCAGGCCACCGTGCGCATCGCCCTTCTCGTCGAGGAGCTCGAGGTGCGCGAACAGAAATACCGCGCCCAAGCCGAATCGCTTGAGCAGACCACGTCGGCACTGAATGAAGCCCACCGCAAGCTGTTGGCCGCCCACGACATCCTGCGCAGCGAGCGCACCAGTCAGGAAATTCATCTGCGCCGCATGGAGCATGAGCTCGAAAGCGCCGGTACCGTACAGCGCATGCTGATTCCGGAGATGGCGCCCGCCGACGTTCCCGGTCTGGAGCTCAGCATTTGCTATATTCCGGCAACCGAGGCCAGCGGCGACTGGCTGGGCTTTTGGCGCAACGAGACCGGCAACGAACTGTCCATTCTCATCGGCGATGTGACTGGACACGGCCTGGGTTCGGCACTGGTCACTGCGGGCGTGTTTTCCGCCAACGTCACCCTCGATCTGCTGCTCAACATGTTGCAGGCCTACGGCGTATCGGACGAGTTCTGTCAGGGGTTTCGCGAGCCGAGCGCCTTTTTGGATCTACTCGACTCGGTTGTCGGCAGTGTGGGAAAAAACCTGTTGCCGATGACGTTCTTCGCCGCCACATTCAACAGCGAAAATCGCACCCTGCGCTATGCCAACGCCGGCCATTGTTTTCCGCTGCTGCTCGGCGAACGCGATTGGGCAGAGAAAAAGTCCCAAGGTGCCCGCATGCTCTTGGCCAAGGGCAATCACTTGGGCACTCAGCAAGATGGGCCGAAACAAAGTCGTAAAGAGTTGGTGCAGCAGTTGGAGAAAAACGACCTTCTTCTGTTCTACACCGATAGCCTCATCGAAAGTCGTGACCGCCGCAACCGACAAATCGGCATTCGCCGGGTCGTGAGCTGGTTGCGCGAACTATATGGGCTTCCCATCGACGCGATCCGCGATGCACTCAGGTTGCGCTACGAAGAGTACATCATGGATAGCGGCGATATCGACGATCTGGCCTTCATCGTCGCCCGCGTCACCGATTAAAGGCTCGCGCAGAAATAACTTTCCCGTTCCCCAAGGGCTCGCGCACTGCCGCAGTTAGCCCGGGAACCATCGCGTCCCATGACGTCTCTGCGTTGCCGCGCTCATCAATGAGCGCTTGAGCCTCTATGCGGCTGTGGTTATCGTGCCGCGCAATGATCGTCGCGGCCAGAGACGGCCCATTGAGGATATATACGCGATGCGATGTTTTGCTCTGTTATATGCGCTATGCGGGTTATGCCTCGTAGCGCTCGTGGCCAACCTGGCCCACGCGCAGTCTGCTACCACCGAGGACGACTTTATCATCGACCTGTCTGTCGACGACTTTCAGGGCGACCAATCCCTGCAGGATATTCTCGGCGTCGCCATCACCATTGCCTCAAGGACAGCGGAACCTGTGGCGCAGGCATCGTCCACGGTCACCGTATTCACCCGCGACGAGATCCTCGGTCACGGTTTCACGACCCTCGAAGAGCTGCTCAATCACATCCCCGGCTTCCAGGCCACCCGAGACATCGAGCGAGGCTCGGCTATGCGCATCTCGGCGCGCGGACGCGGCTCGGCTCTGGGCGAATACATTCTGATTCTGGTCGACGGCCAGCGGGTCAACGATCTCTATACCGGCGGTCCCTCACTCATCAATCGCCATATCAATATCGAACACGTGCAGCAGGTCGAGATTATCCGCGGTCCCGGTTCGGCCCTGTACGGCTCCAACGCATTTCTCGGCGTTATCAATATAGTCACTACTGCGAAAACCAAAGACGTGGCTCTGCGCGCCGGCAGTATCGGCAGTCGCAAAGCCGCCGTCAACGTGTTTTACCGCAGCGACAATGGTGCCAGTCAAGATGCTTCTACAACGGAGATGAGCCCAGTGCCACAGGACGCTCTCACGGTCTCTGCGTTCGCCGGCATATTTTCCGATGACGGTCAACAGTACAATATCCCTGCTGACCGTTACGGCATTGGCGGGGAGACCCGCGATCCGCGCGCGGGTATGGATATTTACGGCACGGTCTCGTACATGGGACTCTCCCTCCGTGCCCGTCACATGGAGCGCCGTTTCAACGACTTCATCCCCGCCGGCAACTTGCAGCGCTTCTTTGGCGAAGAAGATGTGCGGCAAAGTTCGTTGCGGGCCGAAGTCCAGCGACAGATTACGCCTTGGCTGAACATCAATGCCACCGCCCATTATTCTATCGACCGTTGGGTCATGATGCTAACCATTCCTCCGGGAAGTCAGGTTGTACCCGGAATGCCCAACGGCTCGTACATACTCGCGGGCCCCATCATCGAATCGGCCACGCGCGGAGCCCAGGCAGGTGCAGAAATCCGATTGGGCAGCAATAATCGATTGCAATTCGGCATCTCCTACGATGAGCAGCTCCTCGAAGAATATCAAAACATCAGCAACAACGACCCCATCACCAACCTCCCCACTTCGGAAGATGGTCTGCCGGTGCCAAGCACTGCCTTGCGCTACAATGGCCCAACACAGCGACGGATCTTCGGCACCTACCTGCAAGACCGGCATTCCTTCGGCGATCGCCTCGATGTAACGGCCGGCGTACGCCTCGATGTCTACGATGATTTCGGCCAATCCATTAACCCACGCTTGGCCATGATATATCAGACTCCTATCGATTCGATTGCCAAACTCATCTACGGCCGGGCATTCCGCGCGCCAAACTTTCTCGAGCTCTACGATCAGACGCCTGTGACCTTTGGCGATCCCGACCTCGATGCCGAAACTGTGGATACCGTCGAAGTCGCCTACAGCCAAAAACTCAGCATCGCCAACCTCACCGCCACCTACTTTTACAATTCCATCAGCAATCAGATTCAGCTGGGACCACCGGGCGATGATCCGGAGAACATTTTTGCCGCCCCCGCTCATGAAAACAGTGTGGACCGGGTATCCAGCCAGGGCGTAGAAGTCGAAGTAGCCGCTTATCCTTTACCCGGACTACGTTTGCGCGGTAGCTATACCCGTCTCTTCGACAATCCCAACGATGGAGTGATGCCAGGTAACTTGGCCTCGCTCATGGCCAGTTACCGTTGGCGCCGGCTGCATGTCGCCATCGACGCGATTGCGCGCGGCCAGACGCCAGCCCTGCCAGACCAGGATGCCTACATACTCTTGGGCGGGCACAGCGCGCTCGCGGTACACGAACGGATTCGCCTCACCGCTTCGGTACGCAACGCCCTCGACACCTCGTATCAGACCATCACGATCCTATTGCCCGACGGTATTGAAAATCGCGGCCGGGTGATCAACGTCGGTATGGACGTCGACTTCTGAGGAAATGGCTCGGCTCTTAGACTTTTCTGGCTGAATGCCGGGAAATCCTATCCGCGCCAGTAATGCGTGATCGGCTCGTGGATCGGGATCGCCATAGACCCCGAGCGCCTGTGCGACTTCGCTTGGCTTCGCCGACCCTTGCGGCGTCATAGCCACGCGTATCTTCATCAGTGCTGGCGCCTGGGGCCAACCGAGAGCCCGTATCAATTGCGCGCTCGTTGCGGCATCAACGACATCGACACTCTCGACATAGGCCCGGACGTTGATTTCGCGCTCTTTCCTCATAACGGGGACCCGCGATTGCTGCATAAATCGCTCGGCCAGCCCACCGAGACGTCGCTCGTCGTACAGTAGGCCGTTTGCGGCCGGTGAAATGAGAAGCTCGTAGGCATCAATGTCCTTAGAGAAACCGCGACAATGAGGCATGAGTTCCCATGCGTCGATAAATTCGAGACCCTCGGGTGATACTTCGCGCAGGCGCTCACGCAACTGTGCTGCCGACATCGGTGCCGCCGCACCGGCCGGTTGCTCCACAGCAATGTCCATCACTTCGCCCAGACTGGCGACCCCGAGAGGCAGGGCTGGGCTGAACTGCATAATCGGCTTGGGATGGAACCCCCGACTGTAGGCCAGAGAGATGTCGGCACGGCGAAACAATCGCGCCAACATTCGCGCGGTATCGAGATGCCCGAGAAATGCGGCACGGCCGACCTTGGCGTAACGCAAGCGATAACGCACCGAGGGCACCTCGGGAAATGATACTTCGGGCCGACGTGGACCGCGCTTTTTCTTTGGGCGCGCGCCATCGCCGTCTTTTGCCCCAGATTTTTGAGCCGCGCTGGCCGCCTCGGCATTGCTCGCGGCAGGAGTCGTAGATGTGTGGGACGCAGGAGATGCGGTGCTTGGCCGTGGCAGCGGCGCTTCGGCGCCGAGCGCGGTGAGGTAGTCGATACGCTGAGCCCGCATCTTGCTCAAATCGCAGGCCACCCCGCAATCGTAACAGACCAGCCGGCCCTGGTCGGCGCGGGCATCGCGCAAGTTCGTGTGATGTACTAACTGCCCCACCACTTTGCCACACGGCGGCGATAGGCGATTCTTGAGCGCCTTGCGGTATTCGCCCAAGAGAAAACCGTCTTCGAGACCCACGTCGATGTGATCCCAGGGCAAGCGCGCCGTCACTGGACGCGTACCCAGATAGGCATCGGTGTCGACGTTGCAATCGGCAAATGCCTGCTTCCATCGATCGAGGTCAAAGAGCTCGTCCCAACCATCAAAGCGCGCCCCTCGACGCCAAGCCAGCTCGATGGCATCGGCCAAACGACGATCACCGCGCGAGAGCACCCCTTCGACAAAACTGGTGCCCGAATCGTGATACTTGAGCCGAAGTCCGCGTTCAGACACGGTATCGCGCAGAATTCCCTGCTTTCTGCGAATTTCCCCCAGGCTGTCTTGGGCACACCACTGAAACGGCGTGTGCGGCTTTGGCACGTGCGAAGATACGCTGACTGTGACTTCAGCCTTGCGACCGACAAAGCGGCGCCCGACCTGCAGCATGCGCTGCCCGGTTTCCACAATGCCAGCCACGTCGACGTCTTCTTCGCTCGGCAGGCCGATCATAAAGTACAGCTTGAGCCGATGCCAACGGCGCTGAAATACCCGCTCAGCCGATTGCTCGACGTGCGCTTCGGTAATGTTCTTATTGACCACATCACGCATGCGCTGGGTTCCGGCCTCGGGCGCGAACGTCAGTCCGGTGATGCGCATAGAGGCCATTTCGTCCAAAATGTCCTCATCGAGGCCGTAGGCCCGCAGCGATGATACCGACAGGCCGATCTTGCGCTTGCGCAGCTCGGACATGACATCCTTGACCAGCGGAGTGATGCAGGAAAAATCTGCCGTACTCAAGCTCGTCAGCGCGGTCTCGTCATAACCGGCCTTGTCCACGCCCTCTGTTACGCTGGCGACGATCGACGCGGGCGAACGCTCGCGCACTGGTCGGTAAATCATACCCGCTTGGCAAAAGCGACAGCCCTCGGTGCATCCACGTGCGATTTCGACCGCCGCCCGGTCGAAGACTGCCTCAGAGTACGGCACCGGAGTATCGGATGGAAAGGGATACTCGTTGAGGTCACTCACCACACCGCGGCGCACGCGCGCCGGAACTCGGGCGTCATTGTCAAGGGGGGCTCCGACAACGACCATACCGGTTTCGCTATCGGGATAGCAGTCGTAGAGCGAGGGCACATAGAGCGGGTATTTCGCTGCCAATTCAGCCATCGCATCCCGACGAGTACGCGCACCAGAAGCGATGTCGCCTCGCATCTGGGCCCAGTCGAGAACTAACCCGGGGAGCTCCTCTTCGGCTTCGCCGATAAATACGGCATCAAAAAACGGCGCCACTGGCTCGGGATGTGAAGCAGTCGGGCCGCCACATATCACCAGCGGATGTTCGGGACCGCGATCGACAGTCCGCAGCGGCACACCGCCTAACTCCAGCATGGTCAGTACGTTGGTGAAGGTGAGCTCGTACTGCAGAGAAAAACCGAGAACGTCAAACTCGCACAGCGGCGTAGAACTCTCTAATGACACGAGCGGCAGGGAGCGCGCTCGCAGCTCGGCTTCCATATCGACCCATGGGGCAAAGACCCGCTCGGCGGCAATGCGCGGATGCTTACCCAGCAGCGAGTACAAGATCTTTGTCCCGAGATGGGACATGCCGATGTCATAGATATCGGGAAACGCCAACGCCACACGGACATCGACCTCGTCAGCGGGTTTGACGATCGATAGATATTCGCCGCCCAAATAGCGTGCGGGCTTGGCTACTTGGTCGATAAAGTCCGCGTAAATATGTCGCATCCTGATTCCTTTGCCAGTTGGTATCTATCGCCGTAACAGCGTAGCCCCTGTAGAAGAGGGAGGTCATCTATAAGAAATGTATGGGCCTCTGGCAACCGCGCAGTGCAGGGCAAGCGCAAATTGTGCCGATGCACCAACGGA
>JAAUYH010163289.1_pt1 | contig 15327 bp, 9 predicted proteins | sample 7278061 | NCBI WGS metagenome assembly JAAUYH01 (sample SAMN14350203, study PRJNA611818) | marine sediment metagenome | isolation source: surface marine sediment (0.6m) | place: French Polynesia: Moorea | collected 2018-08
AATTTAGAATTATTACCCCATCGATAACTCGAGGGGCTTGAGACAAGAAAAACATTTTTTCTCTCTACGGATAAATCCGGAGAGCAGCGCGGTCTTGGGGAGCCAGTCGTCTGCGACGGGAAACCCGTCTACAACGCTGGCTCCCCAAGACCGCGCTGCTCTCCGGATTTATCCGTAGAGAGAAAAAATGTTTTTCTTGTCTCAAGCCCCTCGAGTTATCGATGGGGTAATAATTCTAAATTCTTCATTCTAAATTCTAAATTCTCCTTGATTTCCGCTTTGCGGTTCCAAGGCACTACTTAGGCAAAAAATGCGTCACATATTTTACTGTACTTCAATGCAGAGAAAAGGAATCATTAATAGTTAGTTAATCAAGCGGCAACAATTGTAATTTATATGATGACTACATTAGATGTAATTCTTCAACTTTGGCAAAAATTACACAAGAGATTTACTCCATTACTATTTGTGGTGTCATTAATTACAGTATTAGTGGTACACAATTTTAGTCCTGTAATGGCACAATTGTCTCCAATACATTCAGTAACTCAACTACCTCCACTAAATCAAGTATCTCCAAGACCTCAAGGATCTAAACCTCAAGTATCCCCAGTACCTCAAATACCTCAACCTCAACTACCTACATTACCTCGAATACCTCGTCAGGAAATTCGCGGTGTGTGGATGACTACCAATGATTTTGACGTACTCAAATCTCATACCAAAGTAAAGGAGGCTGTGACTCAATTACGCCGTTTGAATTTGAATACTATTTATCCCGTAGTTTGGAACTCAGGTTATACCAAGTTTCCTAGTGTTGTCGCCAAGCAAGTTGGTATCCCCTTTTTCTTTCGCGGTACAAATGGACAAGATGTTCTGGCTGACTTAATAAATCAAGCCCATCGTCGGGGATTACTGGTAATTCCTTGGTTTGAGTTTGGTTTTATGACTCCCCAAACTTCAGAATTAGCTTTAAATCGTCCCAATTGGCTGACACGTAAGCGGGATGGTAATCAAACTTCTATTAGTGCTGCTGGGGAGGTAGCTTGGCTAAATCCTTTTTTACCGGAAGTACAACAATTTATCACTAATCTTGTACTGGAAGTCGTATCTAAATATGATGTTGATGGGATTCAGTTTGATGACCACATGAGTTTACCTCGTGAATTTGGTTATGATCAATACACTATGGCTTTATACACCCAAGAAACGGAGAAAGAACCCCCAAGTAATCCTCAAGACCCAGATTGGGTAAAATGGCGTGCTGATAAAATCACAGAATTTATGGTGCGGTTACACCAAGCGGTGAAGCTTAGAAAACCGAAGACGATTTTCTCCGTTTCCCCCAATTATTATGACTTTGCTTACAAATTACAACTACAAGATTGGCTGACTTGGATCATGAAAAATATTTTTGATGAATTAGTAGTACAGGTTTATCGCCACAATCTACAGGGTTTTGTGAGTACAATTTCCCGCCCAGAAATGCAGGAAGCAAACCAAAAGATTTCCACCGGAGTCGGTATTATGACCGGGTTACGTAATAAACCAGTTCCCATGAGGCGAATTAAATCTCAAGTCAGAGCTGCTCAAAGCCGTGGTTTAGGTACAGTGTTTTTCTATTACGAAAGCTTATGGGAAAAAGCTCAAGAAAGTGCTCAACAGCGTCAAGCTGGATTCAGAAATTTATTCCCTAATCCTGCACTCCGTGCCCGAATTTAACTGCATTGGAGGGAAAATACCTCGATCGCATACTGAGGACTTGCGACACCAAAACTCAGCAGCAATTCTGTATGAGGCTGCACTTAACGGGACTTAAACATTTTTGAGCAAGAAACAAGCCTCAAAACCATACAGGGCAAGGGAAATACACCAAATACCCAAAAACGCCTGAAACCCAGATATATCAAGGAGCTAGGTCAAACGATGTCAAACTCTTTCTATATATAGATTTGAGACTATTTTGCTCGTATTTTTTGTCTAAGTCCCATTAATCGCCCTCACCCCAGAAGAGTGGGGCTACCCAAACCAAGCCCACCTGCGTGGGCTGGATTTGGTGCATCTTTATAAAGAAATAGTATAAGCAGCAATTACAAAAAACTGGGGTAGCTTGATATAATAACTATATAGTAATATAAACTATGCAACAAATAAATTTAATAATTATGTCAAAGGCTATCCCTGAAAAAAATACACCAGAATTACTTGCTCCTGTTGCAGAGTATTTTAAAGTACTTTCTGAAACTAGTCGCTTACAGATTTTGAGTTGTTTGAGAAATGGATCAATGAATGTCACTGAAATGGGTGAAGCGACTGGATTAGGACAAGCAAATCTCTCCAAACATTTAAAAGTATTAACCCAAGCAGGTTTAGTATCCCGTCAGCAAATGGGTGTTAGCGTTTACTATGCTATCAGTGACCCTGTAATTTTCGATTTATGTGAATTAGTTTGCGATCGCATTGGCAATCAAATACAAAAACGGGCCCAAGAATTTGAACAAATTAAAGCCTTTAGCACTCTTTCAAAATAACTGCTTCCCCTCATCTTTATTTAAGGATAAAAAATAATCAAACATTAGAGCCACCGTCCATCTTGAAACCTGGAGTTTCTGATTATTTGCATGTGTCATTGTGACGCTCAGAAGCAATCCCAAATTCATGGATCGAAAACTACGGTTCTCAAGGTAGTCCCGATGAAAAATTTTTTCATCATCAAGTTATGTAAGTTGCTTTCTTCCTGTTTCCCGTTCCCCGTTCCCTATTCCCTATTCCCTACTTACAAGTCAGTCGCCCACGGGAAAATACCTCTGACCGACTCCCGACTCCCGATTCCCTACTCCCCATTTTCTACGAAACCCAGCGCTTATTTCCTGATTTGACGGTGCAAGAAAATATAGAAGACTGACCAACTCTAATTTTTCAGTATCTTTCCGTATAAATACCATTTTACAAATTCCATCCAGAGCGTATATTTTGGTGTGCATGAACTTGTGTGTAAATACATAGTTATTTTTTGCCTAAGGAATATTTACGGTGGATCAAAAACAAAAAATTATGAATAGCACAGCTATTTCTCGTTTTATTGGTGTGAAATATGTTTATTTAGGTTTAGGGACAACTTTAGCAACTTCCTTAATACCATTCACCACAATTTCATCCAACCCAGTATTTGCAGCGCCGACTCAATTAAATTCTTCTCATCAGGTAAAAAAGGATGCTATCACAGCACATATAGAGCCGGAAATGGATACCAGTCTCAGACAAAAATTAATAGCTTACAAGAATCGCAAAAATCATCTGGCTAATACCAAGAAAAAAGTAAAAAATCATCAGTCTTTGACAACTCTGGGGAATAGGCTGCAATCACAAAAATCAGATTTAAATGCAGATTTAATTAATTTTTTGCGTGCCTACAGAGCAAATCGTCTTGCGGCTAAATCAGATTTAAATACAGACCTCAGCAAAAATCCGGCGAAGAAAAACAAGTCTCAGGTAATAGCTCAAAACGATCCTTCTGAAGGGCTAGGAGACACCTTACAAAATCTTGATAAGTTACGCCGAGACCTATTAATTGACCCCATTGTCATCCCAGGAGAGCCCCCTGCATCAGCTCCTGCTTCCACAGCTGGTACACCTACAGCTTTTGGTGCAAATTGGCGACAAGCATTCATTGGTGGTGGATTAAACTTTCCCTTAGAAGATGGTAGAACAGACGGCGCTCTCGGTATTGGTTTTGGTTTAGGGGATTCAGTCAGATCTGTAGGACTGGAAATCACCGCCAGTATTTCTAGCGTTGATGCCGGTGACTTTGGTGACAGTGGTGGCTTAGGCTTTAAAGTTCATAGATCTTTTGACAATGGTCTTGCAGTAGCTGTTGGTTGGTCAAATGTAGTTAAATGGGGAGACTCAGATGGCGAAGAAGACACAATTTATGGCGTAGTCACTCAAGCATTTCAACTGCAACCCAATAACCCCAAAAATCAATTACCTCTGACTGTATCCCTAGGTTTTGGTAGCGGTGGTTTTCGTTCCACAGGTGCCATAGAAGATGGTACTAACCCTCCTAACTTTTTTGGTGGTGTTGGATTAAGAGTTTCACCACAAGTTTCTTTGGTAACTAGCTGGACTGGTAGTCGTCTCAATGTCGGTACCTCTTTTGCTCCACTCAGACAAGTTCCTGTAATTATCAATACTTTTTTTACAGACGTTACCAGTAATCTAGATGATGGAGTTGGTTTTAACCTCAGTGCTGGATATGCCTTTCAATTTTAAATGCGTAGGAATCTTTGAGGAGGATGTAATACGGTAATTTGTATTTCCACGTCTTGAGAGATTGGCGGACTGGAAAATAAAAAATATCTCATCATTTGTCAGGTGAAAAAAATTACAAACTCCGCCAATATACAGTCAAACATCAAAAAAATATTATGGGATAATTTGTGCTGAATTTTCCTTGGGTTATTTCATTGTTAGGGAAATGAAGGCTACAGCAAAAAAGCAGAATACTTAAACGCTAAAATATCTGTTTTTATGTAATGTAATTACTACAGCATGAAAATAAAGTGATTTTTAAAATTTTAGCGAAGTTATTCTTTTTGAAGCGGGAAAATAAAAATATTCCTGTATATTGACCTCAGGGGCTATACCACAACAGCCATCTTTTTAGAAAAATTCGCATCTATCTTAAATTTTCAGTTCAATCAGAATTTCATTGTTAAGAAAAGTTATGAACAAACAAAAATTGACCTTCAAACTTGGTTTTGCAGTCATCTTATTCACCTCTTTACTAAGCACTCCTCTCGCAGCCAATGCAGGGGGTACAAATGACTTTCCAGGCAGACCAGACGGATTTCCTGGACGACCAAGCATATTTCCAGGGCAAGGAGGTAGACCCCCCAGAATTGCACCTCCATTTAGGAACAAAGTTAGATTTATCAAAAGTGAAGATGGCAAAATTCAAATTGTTGTTATACCAGCTATTCAACAGAAGGTTAATCAAATAGCATCTACCATGCGTACTAACCCAAGGGTTGTAGCTGATAGACAGATTACAGAACGAAACGAGAAGACCATCGTTTTCAGAGTTATGGCAGCAGATGATAATCCAGCAAGTGCTCAAACGGAATTAACTAAGAGTTTCAGCGAATCAGGACTATCTGCAAACGCCATAGAAACATTTACAGAAAAGATTTTTGCCCTACTAGTAGCTGAACCCTCAAATGTAGATGTAAATCAACTAAATGAAGCTGTTATTTTATACAACAAAATTGTCACCGATAGCAAAGGTTCAGTAATTAGAAAACTTGCACGAAACAGTAATTTTAGGGAAATTAGAGAACGCCTAGTAGCATTAGTAAGTGGTTTTAATTAAAGGCTAAAAATCATATAGCCTGAACCCAAAATGTGTTATCAGAAGTGCAGATAAGTAGAGGAAGATAAAGATAAAATCTTCCTCTATTTTTATTTTTCTTGATTTTTAGAGCTACAAGCCTGTTACAGCGATCCAGAAATCAGTACAATAATCCTTTGTCCCCTTGGTGCAATCAATTCCATGAATCCCTCCGAAACCCCCTTTTCCCCCACAGCAATTGCTGCCGAAGGTATTAAACCCCAAGAGTACGAAGAAATTGTTAATAGGCTAGGTCGTCATCCCAACAAAGCTGAGCTGGGAATGTTTGGGGTCATGTGGTCAGAGCATTGCTGTTACAAGAATTCCCGCCCTTTGCTCAAGCAATTTCCCACTCAAGGCGATCGCATTCTAGTTGGTCCAGGGGAAAATGCTGGTGTTGTAGATTTAGATCATGGATTACGACTGGCTTTTAAGATTGAATCCCACAACCACCCCTCAGCTGTGGAGCCATTCCAAGGGGCAGCAACAGGTGTGGGTGGTATTCTCAGAGATATTTTTACTATGGGTGCTCGCCCCATTGCTTTGCTCAATTCCCTGCGTTTTGGCTCTTTAGATGATGCCAAAACCCGCAGATTAGTTAATGGAGTGGTGGCGGGAATTAGCCACTATGGTAATTGTTTAGTAGGGAGCGAGACATTTATCTGGCGCGATGACAAAGGCGTACATTTTGATACTATTGGTAACTTTGTCGAATCACGACTACACAATAATCATACAACCTTAGAATTAGACGATAGTGTAGCAGTTGAAACCCTTTCGGTAGAACCCGACAATCATTCAAGTTGTTGGCAAAGAGTACGACGTTTATTCAAGCGCAGGACAAAAACTCTGATTGCAATCCGTACTTCCTTGGGACGTACTCTCACTGTCACCCCAGACCATCCAATGTTAATTAGGTCACGGGGTAATTGGGATGTTTGTCCTGCCCAATCATTAGAAGTTGGTCAAGAACTGCCAATACTCACTTCACTACCAAAAGCATCCGATGTAACCGTTCCTAAACTAGATTTACTGGGTGCTTTGGATGCAAAACAATATGTAGATACTTATGTAAAATTACCAGATTATTGGCAAGCTACAGATGTTGTCCGCACTGCTTTGCGATTGATTGAACCAGATATCAGTAAACGTCACCAGTATCTGAAAAATGGTAGATTTCCCCTTGGGCATTTTCTGAATTTAGAAACACTGTTAAATGTCTCGCGCAATCAAGTTTGCTTGTTCCGTCGCGGCAAAGCAAATTATATGAAAGCAGTCATCACAGCAGATGCAGAATTTGCACGCTTACTTGGCTACTACTTATCGGAGGGATGTGTATCTCAAAACGGCAACACTTATAAAATTATCTTCACTTTTGCTCTAGATGAAAAGGAATATGTCAATGATGTGGTGCAGGGACTAAAAAGTTTAGGACTTCGTCCCTGTGTGGAACAGCGAACTTCCACAATTGCTGTATATGCAACTTCCTGGCTATTCGGGCATATTTTGAAAAATGTGTGGCAATGTGGTGAGAAGGCAAGCAATAAGGCTTTTCCAGCTTTTGTATTTGCATGGTCTACAAGTTTACAGTATGAAGCTTTGAAAGGATTGTTGCGGGGTGATGGTTCTCTGACAACTAAAACCCATGGCAATCATGCCAAAATTAGCTTTGCCACGACTAGCCGCAAACTGTTTGACCAAACAGTGGTATTGATTCAAAATCAAGGAGCAATTCCATACATCTATCAGCGTCCAGCATCAATAGGACAAATAGAAGGTCGCCAGCATACACGCCTACCATTATGGCAGTTAGAAGTTAATAATTTCTCTGGACTCAAATCCCTATCAGATGTTTTTAGTCAAGAACGTACTTTAGAGTTAGCCACGGCTTTAGGACGCTATAATGGGACAAAGCATTCTTTTCCCCGTTTTCGTCAATTTTCAGATGATGTATCCGTAGTAAAAATTACTAGCATCGAAATTCAGAATGTTGATGAATGTGATGTCTATGATGTGGAAGTAGACAATACACACCTATTTGTGACAACTTCTGGCATTATTACCCACAATTGTGTGGGAGTGCCAACTGTGGGGGGAGAAGTATATTTCGATTCTGCCTATTCTGGTAATCCCTTAGTCAATGTGATGGCGTTGGGATTGATGGAAACTCCAGAAATTGTCAAGTCTGGGGCAGCTGGTATTGGTAATCCAGTATTATACGTCGGTTCAACAACGGGACGGGATGGTATGGGAGGAGCGAGTTTTGCTAGTGCGGAACTCAGTGATGCCTCAATGGATGATCGTCCGGCGGTACAAGTGGGGGATCCTTTCCTGGAGAAGTCTTTAATTGAAGCTTGTTTGGAGGCTTTTAAAACTGGTGCGGTGGTAGCGGCACAGGATATGGGTGCGGCTGGTATCACTTGTTCTACCTCGGAAATGGCTGCTAAAGGTGGGGTGGGTATTGAGTTGGATCTAGATAAAATTCCCGCCCGGGAATATGGTATGTCTCCTTATGAATACTTGCTTTCTGAGTCCCAGGAACGAATGCTATTTGTGGCAGAGAAGGGACGAGAACAGGAATTAATTGATATATTCAAGCGCTGGGATTTACAGGCTGTGGTTGCTGGAGAGGTGATTGAGGAACCTATAGTCCGGATTCTCTTTCAGGAGGCGGTGGCGGCGGAAATCCCCGCCACAGCCCTAGCAGAAAATACTCCTTTGTATGAACGGGAAGTTTTGCCAGAACCACCAGCATATGCTCGGGAAGCTTGGGAATGGACGACGGATATGTTACCTGCTGGCAATGTTGAGGGTATAGAAATTTCTGGGCAGGTACAAACTTGGCAGGATATTCTCTTAACTTTATTAGCTACACCCACTATTGCCTCTAAACGGTGGATATATCGGCAATACGACCATCAAGTGCAAAATAATACAGTTGTCCTTCCCGGTGGAGCAGATGCGGCTGTAGTTCGTTTACGTCCCTTGGAAGGGGTGGAGGCAGCTTCTGAGTTTAACACAGGTGTGGCTGCAACGGTAGATTGTAATCCCCGCTATGTTTATCTCGATCCCTATGAGGGAGCCAAGGCTGTGGTGGCGGAAGCAGCCCGCAATTTATCCTGTGTGGGAGCAGAACCCTTGGCTGTAACTGATAACCTCAATTTTGGCAGTCCAGAAAAACCCATTGGTTATTGGCAATTAGCTGAAGCTTGTCGCGGTTTATCGGCAGGATGTCAAGAAATGTCAACTCCTGTAACTGGTGGTAATGTTTCTCTCTATAACGAAACCTTAGATTCCCAAGGCAATCCCCAACCCATATATCCTACCCCAGTGGTGGGTATGGTGGGTTTAATTCCCGATTTAAGCAAAATTTGTACTCAAGGTTGGCAAGCTGAAGGAGATTTAATTTATTTATTGGGGTTGCCCATACAATCCCCAACTACTTTGGGTGGTTCTGAGTATTTGGCAGCTATTCACAACACCGTTGCTGGTAAGCCTCCACGAGTTGATTTTGCCTTGGAACGCCGGGTACAAGCAGCTTGTCGCACAGGTATTCGCCAAGGTTGGCTCCATTCTGCCCACGATACTGCTGAAGGTGGTTTGGCTGTGGCTTTAGCAGAATGTTGCCTGGGTGGGGAACTCGGTGCAGCTATTACTCTGGATTTATCTTCTGACCAAGAATCAACCAATTTGCGTTGGGATGAGGTTTTGTTTGGGGAAGGGGGAGCAAGAATTATTGTCTCTGTACCACCCTCACACCAGGAAGCCTGGGAAATGTATTTACGGGAAAATTTAGATGGTGCTTGGCAACAATTGGGTACTGTCACCAGCAATGACCAAGGTTTGCAAATTTTAACTCGGGATTACCAAACCTTAATCCAGGTTAATTATGAGCAAATGAGTGATCGCTACTACCATACAATTATTTAGATAAGGAGTAATGGAGAAATAATTACTCCTTATCTCCCTCTGCTCCTTGATCCTAAGCTCTCCTAATATCTCTAAAAAGTTGATTTTATCGATTTTTATGTATTTAATTACACCAAGTAGCTAGCATTATTCAACACAAGTGGGGTAATGTTTAAGTGGATGGTTAACGATTTATTAAGATTTCTGCAACTATCCATTGACATATTCCTTGTGACTTGATTAGCCCATCAGGAACTAAGCTAGCATGATTCCCAACCATCCCGTCACTCCCGAACTCCAGCATCTACAGAGTCATCAACTGACTCATGACCATGACAATCAACCAGACAAACCAGAAGAAGCCTGTGGCGTTTTTGGTATTTACGCACCAGAAGAAAATGTTGCTAAACTAACTTATTTTGGATTGTATGCCCTGCAACATCGAGGTCAAGAATCTGCGGGTATTGCCACTTTTGATGGCTCGCAAGTCCATCTACATAAGGATATGGGACTCGTTTCCCAAGTCTTTAGCGAAGATATCTTAGAAAAATTACCAGGTCAGTTAGCTGTTGGTCACACCCGTTATTCCACCACTGGTTCTAGTCATAAGACGAATGCCCAACCAGCCGTTGTTGATACTCGCTTAGGTCAAGTTGCTTTAGCACATAATGGCAATTTAGTCAATACGGTAGGATTGCGGGATGAGTTGTTGAAGAACAAATGGAACTTATTAACTACCACTGACTCAGAAATGATTGCTTTTGCGATCGCCGAAGCAGTAAATGAAGGAGCGGATTGGGTAAATGGAACCATGCAGGCGTTGCACCGTTGTCAAGGGGCTTTTAGTTTAACTATTGCGACTGCTGAGGGTGTAATGGGTGTTCGTGATCCTCATGGTATCCGTCCTTTAGTAATTGGCACCTTAGACAGCAATCCAGTGAGGTATGTTCTGGCTTCTGAAACCTGTGGTTTAGATATTATTGGTGCTGAATATCTGCGGGATGTGAAACCAGGAGAATTAGTGTGGATTACAGAAGCGGGTTTATCTTCCTATCAATGGAATCAGGAACCACAAAAGAAGTTGTGTATTTTTGAAATGATTTATTTTGCCCGTCCCGATAGCATTATGCACAATGAGAGTTTGTATAGCTATAGATTGCGATTAGGGCAACAGTTGGCATTAGAATCTAAGGTAGATGCGGACATTGTATTTGGGGTTCCCGATTCTGGCGTACCAGCTGCGATCGGTTTTTCCCAAACTTCTGGCATTCACTATGCTGAAGGACTAATCAAAAATCGCTATGTCGGGCGTACTTTTATCCAGCCTACCCAACATATGCGAGAAGCTGGTATTCGTATGAAGCTCAATCCCCTGAAGGATGTATTAGAGGGTAAAAGGATAATTATTGTCGATGATTCCATTGTCCGGGGTACTACTAGTAGAAAACTAGTGAAAGCTTTACGAGATGCAGGTGCAGTGGAAGTCCATATGCGAATTTCTTCACCTCCTGTGACTCATCCTTGTTTTTATGGGATTGATACTGACAATCAAGAACAGCTAATTGCAGCTACCAAGTCGGTGGAAGAAATTGCCCAGCAAATTGGTGTGGATTCCCTGGCTTATTTGAGTTGGGAAGGAATGCTAAAAGCTACTGGAGAAGATACTAATAACTTCTGTTCTGCTTGCTTTACAGGGAATTATCCCGTAGCCATTCCTGAACAGGTGAAGCGTTCTAAATTGATGTTGGAAACGGTGACGGTGTAAGAAGGGTCTGAGTCTCCCATCAAAATCTGCAATTTGATGGCTCCCGATTGGTGGGTGGTTCAAGCCCCCACTATATCGGTGTCTGGTGCGTCTCTTCTTGACTTTATCTTTTCAGATTATTGCTACATATACTCTGGAACTATTTTGTCAGCCGTTAAGGACATATTTAACTTTTAAATAGTTCTAGACACTTGCTCGCAAGGATACCTGGAGTTACTTGAATATTTTGAAAACCCTGCTTAACTACGGTTTCACAGCTAATATCAATTTGCTTTATCCCCATGTCTATTAATTCCTTGATTGATGCACCATAGACAATTTCAGATACTCCAGTCCAAACACAAGCAGCAGCACACATTGGGCATGGTTCGCAAGTTGTATGTATATAGTGTGTAACCTTGCAAAATATCTAGAGAATAATTTTTAACAGCCATGGTAAAGCTGCGTAATACATTAATTTCTGCATGGGCAGATACGTCATTATCTCTTTGTGGCAATAGAAAGTGTACTGAGTTCTGTTCAAAAATTAAATAGTAATCCTATATTGGTTAGGACAATATTGTTCTATTCAAAAACTGTCAACCACCAACCACCAACTAACAACTAACAACCACCAACTAACAACTAACAACTAACAACTAACAACTAACAACTAACAACCACCAACTAACAACTAACAACTAACAACTAACAACTAACAACTGAAAAACGTCCTAACTTGTCTGGCTATAGCTATATCTAATTTACCTTCTCAAATTTGTATTCCGGAGTTTGTTTCTCTTTAACTTGCAATAAAGTTACATTAGAACCATCACCACCCTTTAGTAAGTTGATTCTTCCTGTAACCCCATTAATCGAGAAATTTGACTGTTTCAGTATGTTTTTGAGTGTGCTACGGTTTTGCTCTTTCTCTTTCTCTAAACGGCGTAAACCTTGAACAATTGCATCTGTGGCATCATATGCCATAGCAGTACGCCAACTTGGATGCCAGTTTTGTTTATCCCACAAGTTTTGAGCATCTTTAATAAAAGACTTTGCTAACTGTTGTTCTGGATCCCAAGGTATTGGAACCAACATTCCATTCAAAGTAGATCCGTTTTCCTTAAGTATTTCAGGAGTGTTCATTGTAGGAGAGCCTAACAAAATTATATTTTTGTTTTTTTCTTTCACGGCTTTTGCCATTTTTATGGCTCGATTAATATAGTTTACATTAGGTAATAATACTAGAGCTTCCACATCACTTTCTTTGATAGCTTGAGGTAAATTATCCTTTAAATCCCACTTCTCTAAATCACAACCTGTAGGTGGTGTAACATCTTTAATTCTTTGACTATTGGTAGATTTTTCGGAACGCCTTTTGATAGATTCATCAAAACGTCTTTTGAGAGTTCTGCTAGCCTTTGCTCCCTCATCGAAACAAATAGCAATTTTTGTTAAGCCCTGTTCTTTGACATTGTCGATTAGTTTTTCCACAGAAGTAAAGATAGGAGGCATAGTATGTAATATTCCCTTATCCTTTACAGTCGCAGCGTCACTGGTAGGTGTAATTGCTATTAATTCAGTGTCACCATACACTAGATTGCCAGCTATTGAAGCATCGCTAGAATTGTGTCCTACTACTGCTAAAATGTTTGTATCTTCAACTAATTTTTTAGCAATTTGTGTTACTAAAGAATTTGCATCATTATTATCATTAGCAATTAAAACTTGTAATAGCCTGCCATTAATTCCACCTTTTAAATTTATTTCATTTTGACGTTGAGCTACACCACGTAATATTTCTTTAGCAACGATAGGATTAGTATCAATAGGTATACTCACAGCAATTTGTAGTGTGGGTGTTTTTTTGGCAGCAGCTAGGGCATTATTTTTATAAATTAATACTTCTGGATCGTCAGGATTAATTTTCAAAGTACTCTCGAAGATTTTGATAGCACTTTGAAAATTACCATTTGCAAATTCTTTTACCCCATTTTGTTTACTAGAGTTTGTATCTTGCTTAAATAAAATATCCTCTCCTAGACTTATTTCTCCATCTAATTTAGTCACTGTTGTGCTAATCGCTTTTACTATCAATGTACTGACTGTAAGACTACCTACTATTGATGAAAGTACTAACCATCTCCATAATTTACTACCTACAATGTTTTTTTTAGGTATAATTTTAGAAGTTTCAATTAATGCTATATCTTCATCTCTCAACCCTAAAACTTCTTGGAGACGCTTTAACTCAGTACGAGTTTTATTATTCAGTGGAAATTTATATTCAACAGCCTGGGAATAAGCTTCTTTATATCGCTGTATTTTTTTGTGATTAATTTCATAAGGTTCCAAAACCTCAAGCTGAATTTGATTAGCTTCTTCCAGTTTTAGGTTCCATCTTTCCCTGAGTTCTTCTAAGGTTATATAACCGGTATTAGAAATTTCTCCTTCGCCGATTTTTGCCCAATACTCAACTTCTTTACGATATATGAGCTTGGGATCGTCAATAGGTGCTTGAGCTAGTGTGATCTTGTAGCCTTCTTTAATTGCATATATTTCTGGCTTCATTGCTGGAGCAACTTCTTGAACCTTCATTCGAGCATATTCATGTAATTCATCAACAGAAATCCAAGCATCTTCATCTCTATCTGCTGCACCAGTTTCTAACCCCTCAACTATGTAGCGAGTATAAGTTGAGATATCCGATCCTTGCTCTTCAAAAGAGTATTGGGTGGAAGTTGAAGATGTAAGAATCGCTCTTCCCTCTCCACCCAATTGGTTCTTAATATCCACAAAGCGATCGCTTTTAGCATTCATCCCATTCGCAAAAGCTCCGCTAAAACAACAATCTAGAATCAATACCTGACGTTTGGAGCGGCTTCTACCCATAATGTTATGCACAAAGCTAGCTTGCACTGCTGTTGAAGTTAAGAGTTCTCCTGTATTGTTTTTACGGGTATCACAAGTGGCAAAAAACAGGTTTCCGAAGTCATCCTTGATACCATGACCGGAAAAATAAAGCAGTACAAGGTCGTCTTTTTGCAAACCTGAAAACAAAGTTTCAATCTCTTCCCGTATTGACTGTACATCTGGATTGGCAAGTTTTTTTATACAATCAAAGTCCCCAATTTTTGGGTTATTTAATACCCTATGTATTGCTTCTATATCTTTTACAGCAGCTGGTAAACTGGTAAAACCAGAGTCATACTTACTCACACCAATGAGCAATGCAATCTTTGCCATGTTGCTATTGTTCCTTATTTATAAGATTTCCTAGTTTCCAGCGACAAATTTTTGAGCTTGTTCCACAGCAATAACTAACTCCTGCTGATTAGTAGCTTTCACCTTGAGCTTTTTACCGTTTGCTTCAACTTCCAACTCAATTGCTTTTCCACTCAGTCTCTCTCTGACAAATCCCGCTAATTTCTGAAAATTTTCAAAACTGACTTCAGCCTGCAACATACCCAAAATAGAACCCCCTAATGACTTTGCATCTGGGGGTAGTTCCGTTGATTCCACCAGGCTGACATTTTCTACTTCATCAATATCTTTTATCTCTTGCAAGAGATTTAGCGTTAGTCTTTCTAGCGCTTCTGCTTCTAAATCTAGATCTTGAAGAGTAATGGTGAGTTTAATATTAGTTGTGCCTAACATATGAAATTATTTTTATGTATTGAAATAATATATACAGAAGTCAGCAGTATTTTAACGTAATTATTCACTGAGCAAGAGGATAAATCTAGACAAAATCAGGGAAAATACACATTCTCCTTGAAGCGAACGTGCAGTGGCTCAAGAAAGAGCGATCGCTTCATGTCATCCATGCTTGGTAAAATCAATTAAGCCCCAAAACTGCTTAACGCCGATCCAAGTGGATAGGTGTATGGGCGCTGCTTGTGGATTGTCCCCGTTGGGTTTACTTTGGAATGGGTAGGCAATACTGGGTGTTTAACCCTTTTTTGTCACTCTGGAAAGAAAAAATAAATGTAGGTTGGGGAGCCACTGCTTTGCGCGGGTTCCCCGCGTTATAGCAAGTGGCGTTGGAACGGAGTGAAACCCAACAATACCGAGTTCTTCGAGTGTTGGGTTTCGTTCCTCAACCCAACCTACACCTCAATTTTTACACTATGGGCTGATAAACCTGGTAAGGATGCCAACATATCCACCAAAATCTCCTTCGCAGAACGGGGATTCCAACCCAATTCCTCACGGGCTTTGTTCCCTTCCACCCGCACACAGCGATCATAAAGATAATGAACCCTTTCCTTAGCAATGGGAGGAT
>JAAUYH010028873.1_pt1 | contig 15324 bp, 7 predicted proteins | sample 7278061 | NCBI WGS metagenome assembly JAAUYH01 (sample SAMN14350203, study PRJNA611818) | marine sediment metagenome | isolation source: surface marine sediment (0.6m) | place: French Polynesia: Moorea | collected 2018-08
TAATCTGCACTAACAAGTCATTCAGCGCAGGTTTAGCCGATGAGGTTTCTGATAGATGGCTATTTTGAGAGGCTATCTCTACTTCTTGTTGCAATCTTTCATACTCTTGAAAATAGAAATCGATCTGGGTATCTTTTAAAGTGGATTTTTCTTCTCCTGTAATTTTCTTGGCAATTAAATCTTCAAGATACGATAACTGAAATTTTTCATTTAACTTAACTAAATTAGCTTCAATAATTCCTGTTTGCATTAGATGTATCCCTGTAAGTAAAACACGATAAACATACAGTAATGGCTTTACTTTTCTAGGATTTGCTTTCTCAAATAATCGCCACTGGGTTTTTGCAAAACCTACATAATAATGGCTATGATAACGAGTTATACAATTAGTCGCGATCGCTTTAAGTTCTTCGTGTTCTGGAGTAGTATGTACAACTAAAGGCGAATATAATTGTTCGAGGACATAACCATTTCTTTTTAAGAGTAAAGCAAAGAATTTTTTAATATCGTGGGTAACTAAATCTAATTCCAAATTATCTTCTAATTTAGATACCTCGATCGTCTCTCTAACGGGATTTAAGCCTACTACTTCTTTATTTGGTAAAATATGAACTCCCCGTAAATCGTAATCCGAATCAGGAGAAGGAAAACCATATAAATGCGCTCCACTAATAGTAGCAAATAAGAGAGGATAGGGTTGAGAGCTAACAATTTTAGATAATAATCGATCGTTCATATCAAAAAAAATAACATCCAGACAAAGTCATATTAATTCTCGAAATTAGCTAGATAAATGAAAAATCATTTTTTATTAGAAAAAAACTTTTAAACTCTTGTCTTACTCATTACTTTTGAGAAACGGTATTATCAATTTATCCGTGTTCATCTGCTTTCATCTGCGGACTTTTTCTCTGCCTTACAGTAAATTTTATCTGGAGTTGCTCCAAAATACTTAAACATAGCTGGACATAACCAACCTTCTAGATTGTGTTTTTTCCATCGATACCAATTACCGCCATACTCTTCTTTAATCCAAACTAATTCTGCTTGATAACCAGGAAAAGGATTAGCAGAAAATAATAATTTAAATCCTTTCTCCGCATTAGGAATATCTTTAACTAAAACACTAATTATCTCTGGTACACCGCTGACAAAAGGTTCTCTTACCAATCCTACCCTATCATCATCAAAAACCCAGATGTCTTCACAAAGATAAGGAAAAATCACCATCATTGCATTAGTCATTAACCTTAAACCTCAACAGCAATATAATATTATATCTCTTAATTAAACTTACATTAAATAACCATTTCTCGACGTGCTTTAATTAAAAAAGCATTAGCTTTCTCATAGTCAGGACGTTCAGGTAAATTAGAATTATTTTTAGCTATATCAAACTTTTCATGTAAATCTAATCGCCAAGCATTAACTTCTTCCCAAGGCATTTCTCCATTACGAATAGCTAATAATTCTTCTCGATATTCTTCAACTCTAACAGGCACAAAACCTTCTTTTAATACTTTGATTCCCGACAACAATAACCTAATTAAGTGCATAGCATGTTTAAGTCTAATTTCCCCAGAATTACGTAAATCCTGTTCCATTTTCTTAAACTGAGACATAGCATAACCATTATAAGTTTGGTAAACCAACTGAGATAAAAATATTTCTTTAATTCCTAATAACTCTTCCGCGATCGCGGTCTTTTTTTCTACCATTGGCGTATATAAACATTCCAAAATATTGGGATTGGCTTTTAATGCCAAAATAAGAAACTTTTGTAGTTCCCAATAACATTCTTGATTCTCTTTATTTTCTAACTGTTCGGGGATACCATACAAAGACCAATGAATATCCGCAGGTGGTAAATAAATTCCCCTTAAATCTGTATCGGAATCCGCATTGTCTAAACCAAAAGCTCTTGAACCAACTACACAACGATAAATAACATAGTCATAAAGATTTAACTCTGCTAATATCTCTTGGGCATACTGTAATCCTTGTTTTTGATAGTGCTTGCGGATGCTAAATTCGTGGCGACTAAGAATTACTTCAGCATCATTAGCTAACTTTATTTGATAAGCATGAGAATTATCTGTAGGTGCTTTAATCACAACTCCTACTGCACCTCGTACACATAAAACTTGATTATTTTTATCTTTTAATTCAATCCTACTGACAATTTGTGTGCCAACGGGAATAATTAGATTAGGATTCATCAATATATCTTCAAAACTATTACAATGGTAATCTCCAAAAGCATAGAATGCACATAAGTAGTAAACAAAATATGAAATAAAATTAAAGATCGAGGGATTTTTTCCGAATTATTTCCCTTGCTTTTGTCTTCCGCTACACTGCTGATAGTATTGATCATTGATTATTTTTATACTTATTAATGCAACCTCTGCTTAAATTGATTGAGCTTAATATAAATGCTTGTTGCTTTAAGAATTAACAATTTTGCTTTAGTCGATCGCCTGGAATTAGATATTAACCAGGGTTTAAATGTCCTGACAGGAGAAACAGGGGCAGGAAAATCGATTATCCTTGATGCGATCGATGTAGCACTGGGGGGTAAAGTTAATTCGCGTATGATCCGAGGTGGTAGCGATCGAGCAATTATAGAAGCTACTTTTCAACTCAATTCCACTTTGCTAGAGTTGTTAGCAGCACAAAAAATTGAACCTTTAGATGAAGATACTCTGGTTTGTTCTCGTGAACTAGCTGTGGTTAAAGAAAAGTTGCGATCGCGCTGTCGAGTTAATGGTGTGACTGTTAACCGTCAGATAATAAGTGAGTTACGTTCTGGTTTGGTAGAAATTACTGCCCAAGGACAAACTGTTAATTTGTTGATTCCTGAAAGACAGCGAGAATTATTAGACTCCTATGGTGGCAAATCTTTACTGAAGCAAAGAGAAAAAGTAGCTGCTGCTTATCTAATTTGTCAACAGGCTAAACAAGCTTTAGCTAAACGCCGTCAATCAGAACAAGAACTACTGCAAAGAAAAGATTTATTAGAATATCAGCTTAAAGATCTAAAAGAAGCCGAATTAACTGAAGCAGACGAGTTAGAACAACTCGAACAAGAACGCGATCGCCTTTCTCATGTAGTTGAACTACAACAACTAAGTTACCAAAGTTATCAAATTCTCTATCAAAACGATACAGACGAACCAGCAGCAGCAGATCTCTTAGCCCAAGCAGAGGCAAACCTTACAGAAATGGTAGAGTATGATAGCGAAATAGAAGGAATTCTTTCGATCGTACAGTCTGCGCTGAATCAAGTAGTAGAAGCAGGACAACAAATTAATAGCTATGGAGAAGAATTAGAAGCCGATCCAGAACGCTTAGAAGAAGTAGAAGCCAGAATTAGACTCCTAAAAAATGTTTGTCGTAAATACGGTTCAACCTTAGCAGAAGCGATCGCCTATTACGAAAATATACAACAAGAATTAAATCAACTTACCAATAGCGATCGATCTATTGCTGCCCTCGAACAAGAATATGAAATTGCCCAAACTAAGCTAGAACAAGTTTGCACTAAACTTACTCAACTCAGACAAAAGGCAGCTACCAAATTAGCCACCCAGCTAGTTAAAGAACTTAAACCTTTGGCAATGGACAAAGTTCTGTTTGAATGCCGTCTGATTCCTTCTCCTCCTACAGCTATGGGCGCAGATAAAATAGTATTTTATTTTAGTCCTAACGCTGGAGAAGAAATACAACCCCTAGCTATAATTGCCTCTGGAGGGGAAATGAGCCGTTTTCTCTTGGCTTTAAAAGCTTGTTTCTCTCAATCAGAACAAAAATCTAGTACCCTCATCTTTGATGAAATCGATGCAGGAGTTTCAGGAAAAGTAGCCCAAGCGATCGCCGAAAAACTCCATCAACTTAGTCAAAAACATCAAGTCCTCTGTGTTACTCACCAACCCCTAGTAGCAGCCATGGCAGATGGTCATTTTCGAGTTGAAAAACATATTATTGAGGAAACTTCCCCTGCTACTAAAGAAAGAAATGGAGATTCTTCTATCCCCGATATTCGCACAGTAGTAAGAGTAAAAGCTTTAAATGAACATTTATTGCGCCGAGAAGAATTAGCCCAACTCACAGGAGGACATTCCGCAGAAGATGCGATCGCTTTTGCCGATTCTTTGTTAACTAAAGCTGCTAAGTATCGACAGTCAAAACCTTAATTCTCTAACTTTCCAAACCAATGACCAATAACTAATAACTAATAACTAATAACTAATAACTAATAACTAATAACTAATAACTAATAACCAATGACAAAATAAATTATGACCACTACCAAATTTAAATTACCTCTTCTTTTTCGTCCTAGTCTTTCTCTACAATTAATGATAGTAGGACTAGTAATAACTATTGGTTTTATTTTAATTGCTCTACTTGCTCCTTCAATGCAAGCTTGGGGATGGTTGCAAGACCCTACAGAATCTTTAAGTAATCCAATTCATGAACCCCCAGGAGTAGATTATTGGTTTGGCACTACCAGACAAGGTTATGATGTGTTTTCTCGCACTCTCTTTGGTACGCAAGCAGCTTTGAAAGTAGTTATTTTGGCAACAACTATTAGCTTGATTATAGGTGTTCCTTTAGGTTTGGTTAGTGGTTACTTAGGAGGAAAAGTAGACAAAATTTTATTGTTTCTAATGGATACCATTTATACTTTACCTGGATTACTACTGTCGGTAACTTTAGCCTTTGTAGTAGGAAAAGGAGTATTTAATGCTGCGATCGCTCTCAGTATTGCTTATATTCCCCAATATTACCGTCTTGTTCGCAATCACACCACAAGTGTTAAAACAGAATTGTTTATCGAAGCAGCCCAAGCAATGGGAGCATCTACTAGTAGAGTTTTATCCCGTTACTTGTTTTTTAATGTAATTCAAAGTGTTCCTGTCTTGTTTACCCTTAATGCTGCTGATGCTATCTTGATTTTAGGTGGTTTAGGCTTTTTAGGCTTAGGATTACCATCAGAAATTCCCGAATGGGGTCACGATTTGCGCTTGGCTTTAGATGCTTTACCAACAGGGATTTGGTGGTCAGCTTTATTTCCAGGTTTAGCTATGACTTGTATGGTAACAGGTTTATCTTTAGTAGGAGAAGGTTTAAGCGAAATTTTCAACCCTAAGTTACGTCAGCGAGGTTAACTAACATTAGCCATTAGCTATTAGTTATCAACAATTAAATTAATTCTATAGTCGATCGCGATAATCTAGTTCGGAGAAAGTAATAGTAAAACAAGTACCATTAGTTGTTAGTATTTCGATTTCTCCTTCAATTTGTCTAGTTAAAATACGAACTAGTTTTAAACCCAGAGAGTCACTGTTAAAAAAGTCAAAATCTTCGGGGATTCCTACACCATCATCTTTGACTTGGAGAACAATTGGATAATCTTGGTTATTGTTATCTCTTTTCAGGCTTACCCAAATATTCCCAGTTTTACAATTAGGAAAAGCATGTTCGAGAGCATTCGCAATCAATTCGTTAATAATCAATCCACAAGAATGAGCCGTTTCTATATTTAAATAAATTAATTCTGTATCTAGTAAAAAGTTAATACCTTGCTCAGTAATATCATAAGAATCTGCTAGTTTTTCCGCTAAAACTGCAATATATTTACTTAAATCTAATTCCTTTAAATTCTGAGAGCGATATAGTTGTTCATGAACTAATGCCATAGAATGAAGCCGATTTTGACTATTTTGAAACATTCTAATAATTTCTGGCTCTTCAATGCAACTTGCTTGAAGCTCCAACATACTAGAAACAACTAGTAAATTATTTTTGACTCGATGATAAATTTCTTTGAGTAATACTTCTTTTTCTTGAAGAGAATTTCTTACTTTAGTTTCTGCTTGTTTACGATCGATAATTTCTTGGTGTAAGAGATGATTAGTTTTCCTTAATTCCAAAGTTCTTACTTCTACTCTCTTTTCTAGTTCTTCGTTAAGCTGACTGAGGGCTTTTTCCGCATTAATGCGATCGCGAACTTCAGTTTGTAATTTATCATTAATTTTGTGTAACCTTGCTTCCACTAATTTACGCTGCTCTATTTCTACTGTAAGTAGTTCGTTTTGTCGGGCTAAAGTTTGAGTCATGAAGCGCAATTGTAAGTGGAGCTTGATTCTAGCTAATACTTCCTCTGGTTGAATTGGTTTAGTAACGTAGTCTACTGCTCCCACTTCAAATCCTTTCACTTTATCTTCTGTACTAGATAAAGCAGTCATAAAAATCACGGGAATATCTTTAGTACCTAAATCTGCTTTTAAACGTCGGCAAGTTTCATAGCCATCAATACCAGGCATTAAAACATCAAGTAAAATAATTCCTGGTTTAGCATATTTAGCTCGTTTTAAACTACTTTCTCCATCTTGAGAAACTAAAATAGTCAAGCCAGAATCTTCTAAATAATCAACAATTACCGCTAAATTAGTCGGATTATCATCAACAATTAAAATATTGTGATCGTTGAGATCGAATTGAAAATTAAACCCGTTGGTACTTAGAGAATCCATTCTGTTTTACTCCTGAGTAAGATGTTGCTTGACTAAATTGACGATCTCTTTTTCTTGAAAAGATTTTGCTAGTTGTTGCAGTTCGCTAGCAAAAGGCTTGTATTTAGGGTCTAGTTTTTCTAGGGAAATTGCCCATTCGCAAATTTTTTTCATACTGCCTAACATTGCTAACTCGTGTAAATCTTCTAGATCTTGAGAGGGAGGAACAATGATTTTTGAGACTGTAATTTTTTCATCGCTTTTATTTAAGGTTTTGTAGTCGTCCATAGTTATTAAGGGATATACCCATTCCAACTGCAAATATCTTTTTAATAAAGCTAGTAATTGTTGCTCCTGCACTGGTTTAGTTAAAAAGGCATCGGAGCCAGCAATTTGGTGATTGAAATCAGAGGAATCGAGAATACTAGAAGAGAGGGCAATTATGGGTATATCTTTAAACTCCTTAATTTGGCGGATTTCCTGTATGGCTTCAAAGCCACTTTTGAAGGGCATTACCAGATCTATTAAGATCAGATCGGGCTTTATTTTTTGAGCTAAAGTAACTGCTTCTTGACCATTATTAGCTGTGAGCGTTGCAAAACCCAAGGGTTTTAAAATAGATATTAAGGCAAATTGATTTTCTGTTTTATCATCAGCGATTAAGAGACGGCGTTGCTTGCCTTGATAGCCCACTATCAAATTCTGATGCTGAATTTTAGTCGATCGAGCTATCTTAGCGAGGGGAAAACTAACTTCAAACCAAAACGTTGTTCCCACACCTAGCTGACTTGTGACTTGCAACTGGCTTCCCATTAACTCAATTAATTGCTGAGAGACTGCTAAACCCAAACCAGTACCTTCTAACCAACTTTTACTTTGATTTGCTTGTTCAAAGGGTTGAAATATTTGGTTTAACTTTTCTGGGGCAATGCCAATTCCAGTATCGATAACTTCAAAGCAAATCTTGATAGAACTCTTTCTGCTAGTATTAGCTAGTTCCGAGTTAGTAGCTGTAGAAACTCTGAATTTAATTTGTCCAGAATTCGTAAATTTTACGGCATTATCCAAGAGATGGAGCAAGGTTTGTTTAAGTCTTTTGCTATCGGCTTCAATACCTGGAGGTAAATCATCGAGAATTTCTGAGGTAAATTGCAGTCTTTTTTTAGCAGCTTTAGCTCTAATAATCGTCAAAATTTCTCGGAAAAATGATGGTAAATAGATTGGAGTAGGATAAAGTGTTAGCTGACGACAATCAAGCTGAGAAAAATCTAGAATATCATCAATAACCCCCAACAAATGCTTGCCACTTTTCTCGATGGTAGTTAAGTTTTTCTGAAAATAGGCAAAAGTGTTTAAAGTAGTGATGTCGATTTGAGCTAAATCTCTTTGTAGTAATTTAACTGAGCCGAGAATGCCATTAAGCGGAGTACGTAGTTCATGACTCATACTGGCAATAAATTTACTTTTAGCTTCACTAGCAGCTTCCGCTCTATATTTGGCTGCTGCCAATTCTATTTCTGCCTGTTTGCGATCGCTAATGTTGGTAATCATCAGCAAAATACCATTAAATTTAAAGATTTCGCTCTGATTAAATACTGTACTAGCAGAAATTGAAATCCACAGCTGACTGCCATCTCGACAGCACAATTGACAATCATAGTGTTCTACTTGTTCTGGAGCAAGATTGGCTAATTTTTTAGCTAAAATGTTCTGGTGTTCTCTCTTGACAAACGTAAATAGCGAGCGTTGAAAAAATTCTTGTCGTTCGTAGCCCAATATCTGAATAACTCTAGGATTGACAAACTGAGTATTGCCATTACCATCCAAAAGCCAAATCCCTTCGTCTGCAGTTTCCACAATCAAGCGATAACGCTCTTCACTTTTTTGTAGTGCTTCGGCTGCTTGTTTGCGATCGCTTATATCAGTTACCGTACCTAGATAGTAAGAATTTCGATTCCTACGATTACAGATTATGCGAATATTTTGAGAAATCCAGACAGTGCTGCCATCAGTGCCATAAATTTGCGCTTCAAAATCGATCGCTATCCCATCTCGTGCCAATATTTCCTTTAACTCCTGGCTTTTACCTGCATCGACATAGAGTTGAGGATCGAAATGGTTAACATTGTCGATTAAGTGAGTTGGAGAGGAGTAACCATATATACTAGCCAAAGCTTTATTAGCAGTTAGATAGATTCCTTCAGTTGTTGATTGAAAAATACCTTCATCTAAATTTTCAACAATATTTTGATACCTAGCTTCAGCTAATTGTAGTTCTTCAGTTTTACGTTGAACTCTTTCTTCTAATTTAGTTTTATTATCTTGAAGTGCTGCTGCTAAGGAAATATGTTTCTTGATATAAGCTGTTAAAACGAAGGTGAGTAAAAATCCACTCCCTAAAACTACACAGGGATGCCAAGTGTGATGATACCAGATATATTGAGAATTAGGACGAGTTAAAATTAACCACTTCTGCCCTGCAAAGTTAAAAGTAAAACTATGGTAAAGTCCTTGATTGCTAGTTAAATCTGCTAGAGAATTAACGTTTTTAGTTCTGGTGCTAGTTGAAGATAAATTATGGTAGAGAAGGCAATCCGAGTCGTGAAATAAAAACAGTTCGATTCCTTTGGGTTGAAGGTAATGTAAAGAACTTTCTACGAGATCGACGATGTTAAAAACTCCCAAAACAAAACCCGTCAGATTTTCACGACGACCAGCGATCGAATCTATTGTTGTATTCTGAGCGTAAATTGGCGAGAAAATTAACAAGCCTTTTTGGGGCAAATCGTTTTTTTGGACTAAGGTAATAGGAGCAGTGGCGATCGCTTTTCCTTTATCTCTTGCTAACTGTAATGCTTGTAAACGAGTAGGATTAGAAGCAATATCAAAGCCCAAGGCTGCTTCATTGCCCTGGTAAGGTTCAACAAAATAGACAGGAAAATATTCTGGTCTAGATTTAGCTCTAATTAATTGCTGGCGATCGTTTTGTTCGGTAATCTTAAACTGAGTCCATCCATTTTCCCTAGCAGCTTGTTCGTAAGCTTTCCTCTCTTGATTAGCGACGCGAGGAATCCATTCTAAAGCTTGAATCTCAGGATTAGTTTCTAAATAATTTTGGGTAAACTTCTGAAATTCCTGCCGACTTACCTTTTCTGAGGCATTATAAAAACTAACAATCGATTCTAGATTTTGTAAGTTTTTTTCTATACTTCTTTCAATTGAAGCAGCAATGTCTGCTGAATCTTGCTTAAACTCCTGAGCAATTTTTTTCTTTTCCAAGTCCAAAACTATGGCAAAAGCAATGAAAGAACAGACAATACCTGTGGCAATTACACCATAAGGGAAAGCTTTTCTGTCCCTGCTAATTACAGCTAGTTTTTCTTGCCATTGTTTCATGGGAATAATGACTAATAACTAATAACTATGAAAACTGAAGATTACTTTTACGCATAGGTCTATTTCCATAATTCCCAAATCTATGCTTAAAAATCACAAATATTGCTCGATTAAATTGACTATGGCTTTTTCTTGAAATCCCTGGGCTAAATCCTTCAGTCTATTGGCAAAAGGGAGGTATTGCTGGTCTAATTCTTCCAGATAAAAGGCTCTTTCTCTAATTTTCTTCATACTGCCAAGCATGGCTAATTCATATAAAATTTCCATCTCTTCTGTTGGCGGTGCAATTAAGCCTGGAGATAAGCTATCTTGACTTTCTACTTGAACTTCTACTTTTGGTTCAGTAATCTGTTCATAAATCCATGACAATCCTAAAAACTCTTGTAGAGACGAGAATAATTTCTGCTCATCTACTGGTTTGGCTAAAAACGAATCGCATCCTAAGCGTCTACTTTTTTGGCGATCCATATCTAGCACGCTAGCAGAAATCGCGATGATAACTATATTCTCCAGTGCGGGAATGTTACGAATTTCTTTGACTGCTTCAAAGCCAGTTTTAACGGGCATAACTAAATCGGTCAAAATACAATCAGGTTGTATTTCTTTGGCAATATCTATTGCTTGTTGTCCATCATTGCCTAAAATCACCTCAAAACCCAAAGGTTCGAGCATATTCAACAATACCAGTCGATTTTCTTCCTTGTCGTCTACTACCAAAATTTGTTTTCTTGAACCTTGATAACCAATAATATGACGCTCTTGTTCTTGCAGTTGGTCTTGAGCAGTTAATGTCTCTACTATGGGGAAAGATACCTCAAACCAAAAAGTAGAACCGATACCTAATTTACTATTTACTTGTAGTTCACTGCCCATTAATTCTACTAGCTGTCGGCTAATGGCTAAACCTAAGCCAGTACCTTCGTCTTGACGCTTCTTATCTCCCACTTGCTCAAAGGCTTGGAAGATTTTCTCTAATTGCTGAGGACTCATCCCTATTCCTGTGTCGCTAACTTCAAAACGGAGAGTTTTGGTCATAGGTAAAGGGGTAGCATTTCTAGTGTGGGTTTCCACGACGCTCACACTGAAAATTACTTGACCTCGATCGGTAAATTTAACTGCATTACCTAACAAATTGAGTAAGACTTGTCTCAATCTTTTTTCGTCAGCCTTAACTCCTATAGGTAAAGGAGTTAAGGCTTGATATTTAAATAAAATATCTTTTTCGATCGCTCGCATACGGATAATTCCAACTACTCCCGATAAGAAATTTCCTAGATGAAGATCGAGCGGATAAAGGTCTAGTTTGCGAGCTTCAATTTTAGAAAAATCAAGGATATCGTTAATTAAGGTTAGTAAATGATTGCCACTGTTATAGATAATCTTCAGACCATTGCTTTGTTGGGGTGTTAAAGTGCGGTCTCGTCTAAGAATTTGCGCATAGCCGAGAATTCCATTGAGGGGTGTTCTTAATTCATGAGTCATATTTGTCAGAAACACACTTTTTGCTTTATTTGCCATATCAGCATTTTCTTTAGATTGTTTTAGGTCATGCAAAAGTTGTGCTTGTTGTAGAGCAACTCCTAATTGATTACTGACTTGCTCAAACAGGTTGATCTCTTCTTGCTTCCACAATCTTGGACAAGAATGATGATAGGCAGCAAGTAAACCCCAAAGTTTTTCATTAATAAATACTGGAACAGTTAAATAAGCACGAATCTGGAATTTTTCCAGAGCTTCTAAATGGCAATCAGAATGCTCGACTTCGTAAATATCGTGGACAGCAGAAATCTGATAACAGCGAAATTTACCACCTTGATATTCTTGTAAGTAAGAATCATTCCAATAGGTTTGCTTAGTAGCAGTAGCAAACCTCGGTAAGCCAGGGATTACGGATTCAAAAACAAATTTGCCATTCCAATCTGGTAAAAACTGATAGACTACAACGCGATCGCACTTTAGAAGTTGCCTAACTTCTTGGGTAGTAGCCGTAAAAATTAGCTCTACATCTAAACTTTGACGGATATTTTTAATAATCTGATTTAAAGTTTTCTCTTGATTAGCTATTTTTGCTTGATATTCATTTTGGATTTTTAATTGAGTTAAGGCTGCTTGTAGTTGCTCTGATTTTTGTTCTGCTTGGGCTAGTAATTCTGCATGATTGAGAGCAATACCCAATTGAATGCTAATTTCCTTGACGAAATCAATTTCTTTTTCTTGCCACTGACGAGGGCGAGAACATTGATGAATACACAGTAGTCCCCATAATTTTTCTCTTTGCAGTAGGGGAATAACTAGGTTAGCTTTAATTTGAAAAGGGTCTAAAAGTGCCAGATGACAATCACTTAAATCTTCAGCATGAATATCAGCGATCGCTAAAAATTTTCCTTGGCGATAATCTACTGCATATTCGTCTGCGAAGCAGCGGTCTCGCACTTTTCTATTCTTAGCAGAAGTATATCCAGACAGCACATTTTCAGCCACAAATTCCCCTTCATAGCAACTTAAATCATCAAAACGAAGGATCGCTACTCGATCGACATTGAGATATTCGCGAATTTCTTTGGTAGTAGTTTGAAATATTGTTTGTGTATCTAAACTTTGGCGAATAGCTTGAGTAATCTGGCTCAGAAGTTTTGTTTTTTGTAACTGATTAGCTAGTGCTGCTTCGGCTAATTTTCTCTTAGTAATATCTTCTCTAATTGCTAAATATTGCCAAGGTCGATTATTAACATCTAGAAAGGGGATAATTGTTGTCTTAACCCAATAATAATTATTGTTTTTACTGCGATTATAAATTTCCCCTTGCCAAATTTTGCCGTTACTAATTGTTGTCCATAAATTCTTGAAAAAGGCTTTAGAATGATAACTTGAATTAATTAAGCGATGAGTGTTACCAATTAATTCTTCTCTGGAATATTCAGACATTTGGCAAAAGTTATCATTAGCATAGGTAATAAGTCCTTGGGCATCAGTAATTGCTATAATTGAAAACTGATTCAAAGCATATTTAAAATCTGCTAATTCTTGGAGACAATGATTGGTTTGTTGTTTAACCATTTTTCAATTGATATTTAATTAATTATTAGTGTCCATTGTATGTATAGATAAATTAACCTTCTGTCTATTGTGAATAGAGAATTAACTAGTTAGGTAGACATTGCTCGATTAAATTGACGATCTCTTTTTCTTGAAAACTACTAGCTAAATCTTTAAGTTGGGCAGCTAAAGGAGCATATTGTTCATCTAATTCTTCTAAATAGATCGCTCGTTCACGAATTTTCTTCATACTTCCTAGCATCGCTAGTTCGTAAAGAATTTCTAGCTCTTCTAGGGGTGGAGTGATGAGATTTGAACTAAAATTAAATTCTTGACTAGATAGGTTAGTATTTGCTGCTAGTACCTCTTCATAAATCCATTCGAGCTTTAAATGTTCTTTTAGAGCAGCAAATAGCTTTTTCTCTTCTACTGGTTTAGACACAAAAGAATCAAAACCTAAAAGACGACTTTTCTGACTATCTAACTCCAAGACACTAGCAGAGACAGCAATTATAATTGTATTTTTGAGGGAGGGAATTTCACGAATTTCTCTAACTGCTTCAAAACCAGTTTTGACAGACATAATTAAGTCGGTCAAAATACAGTCTGGTTTAAGTTGTCGAGCTAGATCGACTGCCTGTTGACCGTTATTGGCCAAACTAACTTCAAAGCCTAAAGGCTTAAGTATATCCTGCAAGATCGAGCAATTTGCTTGTTTATCATCCACTACTAAAATATGCTTTCTCTGACCCTGGTAGCCAATAATGTCGCCTTGCTTCTTCTGACTTGCTTGTTTTTCGATTAGAGTTGTTACTACAGGTAAACTAACTTCAAACCAGAATATTGAACCCTTGCCTACTTCACTATTGACGTGAAGTTGACCACCCATTAATTCCACCAGTTGCTTACTAATAGCTAGACCCAAACCCGTTCCTGCATCCTGGCGTTTTTTATCACCTACTTGTTCAAAAGCTTGAAAGATTTTAGCCAACTGTTCGGAATTCATGCCAATACCTGTATCAATAACTTCAAAGCGTAAAACCTGAAAATTGAAAAAATTGCTATTATTTTCTTCTTGTACTGGTATTTCGTGAGAACGACTACTTATATTGAAATTTACCTCTCCTAAATCTGTAAATTTGACGGCATTACTGAGTAAATTGAAGAAAATTTGTCGCAAACGCTTTTCGTCAGCCACAATTCCTGTAGGTAGAGAGCTTAACGCTTGACATTTAAATTTAATATTTTTTTCCATTGCCCTTGCCTTGAAAATGTCTTCCACTCCAGATAAAAAGGTGGCAAGGTGAATATCTTTAGGGATTAATTCTAGTTTGCGTGCTTCGATTTTTGATATATCTAAAATGTCATTAATTAAGGTCAATAGATGATTGCCACTATCCTGAATAATCTTTAAACCTTTCTTTTGACGGGAGGTTAACGTGCGATCTCGACTGAGAATTTGAGCATAGCCAAGAATACCGTTGAGAGGAGTTCGTAATTCATGACTCATGTTAGCAATAAATTCGCTTTTAGCTCTACTAGCAGCATCGGCAGTTCCTTTAGCCTTTTGTAATTCTTCACTCTGCTGTTTTTGACGCATTACTTCGGCTTCTCGCTCGGCTAAGAGGTTCTTGACTTGAGCAATCAGTTGATTAAAAGCATCGGCTAATAAGCCAACTTCGTCTTGAGTATTAATCTGTGCCTGAATGTCAAAATCAGATTGGCGAGTAACTTTTTCGGCTACGCGGGTAACTTCTTGGAGAGGGCTGGCGATCGCCGTGCTGGTATATTTTGCTAGCAAAATTGCGATCGCTACTGACAGAAGCATACTGATGATAATTATCTTTCGTTTGAGTACCTGGGCTTGAATCAGTTGTTTGTTAGCTTTATCGTCTTGAATTGCTATTAAATTGGCGATCGAGATCGATTTTTCCGAGAGGCGTTCAAATTTAATCTCGATCGCCATAGCTCCCTCGCTTTGGATAGTCTCCAGCACTTGCTCTTTAGTTGATAAGATTTTTGCAGTACTTGAGTTAAAGTTATCTATTTCCGTCCACAAAGATTGGATTAATTGGAAGTAATCTTCTACAGTATGCTCGTATTCTCGGACTAAAGTTTGATAATCTTTGATATCTACAATAGATTTCGGGTTATTGTGGATGAGAACTTTCAACTCAGACAAAATAGTGTTGATTCGAGCGTTATTAGCATGGAATTTGTCCTTTTCGTACTGAAGCCAAATCGAATTATCCGCAACAGGAATCAATTGTTGCGGATGAAAACGTAATATTAAAACATGATTTTGTAACTCCTGAATCAGATCTTGGTTCTGGTCAACCAAGATTAATTTCTGTTGCGCCTGGGTTTGATA
>JAAUYH010171702.1_pt1 | contig 15324 bp, 14 predicted proteins | sample 7278061 | NCBI WGS metagenome assembly JAAUYH01 (sample SAMN14350203, study PRJNA611818) | marine sediment metagenome | isolation source: surface marine sediment (0.6m) | place: French Polynesia: Moorea | collected 2018-08
AAAAACATAGTTTAGAAATCAAACAACGTGTGTCGAATGTTTGCATCGCTCACTGCCAAGATGAAAAATATCATCATTTCAGGCGCTAAGGGTGGTATTAAGGACCGTGAAGCTGATTCATGGACCCAGTTGGACAGATAGATGAGATTGTCCCTGGAATGGTAGCTAACGGTCGAAGACGACCAACTCATGCGTATATCCCCAACCAAGACGAGGAAATCGAAAAATATCTCGAGTGTTCCAGCTGTGCGGATAGACCCTCCTGGCGGACGCGACAATTGCAATGATATGTATTCTAGCGAAAGCCAGGTCATGGAGGAGGCGCCATCAGCTTCTTCTTCAGATATTACTCGAACAAGTTCCGTACCAACTTGGCCGAGAACTAAGCCGACACGAACCGCTTGAGTGGATATCGGTATGTGTCTCGATGACGAACCTGGTGCATCAAAAATTCCTCGAATTTTCTCGGTGGGGATCGGGCATGATGCTTACCGGGATGATAGCTTGGTTAGTCGAGAAGGTGAATCAGGCGTAACGGTAGCCGAGGCACTACGGCGTATAGATATGTGATATCGCCAACAACACCAATTATTGAAGGCAAAGAATAGTCACGCGAGAGTCTTACAACAATACCCCACAACCAATAGGAAGACGTGCGTAGAGCATATAACTCGGTTTCCATCTCCAGAATCCAATCAGGAGAAAAGAACAATGAACACAAGGAGATCAAACGGAAGACCTAAAGTACGACCAATTTTCATTGCGAAGATTTCAAAGAAGTGTACAAGCTGCGGAAAGTGCAAGGTCGAAGATTCTTTCAACTTGTCCAGTAGCGATTTGGTTTGCAATAAATGTGAACATAAGGTATGGCACCGGCAGACGTATGATGAATGTGGAAGGTCAGGTGCTCGAAACGTGCGCTTGATTTCAGGAATGCACGTTCAGTGTACCGCTTGCGCTGCGGTAAGATATCGGCTGGAAGTCAAGTCACTCCAAGAAATTCAAAATTCCAGAGGAGGAAGTGCATTCCAAAATAGAAGAGTACGTCGAGGATTGAATCATGAAAATCCAGTCTCAGATCATCGGCCCAAGTCGGTTGATGGCGCAGTTTTCATGGCGACGTTGAACACCAAGGATCAATTACCTTTTTTTGTACTTCATCTGGGTCGATCCAAGAGCTTGGGCGCTTAAAGAAGAAATCTGGACTGCATCAGTAATTAGAATAAGTTACATGGTGATAGTTAGTTGTGGGGATTGCAATTATCGAAATACAAGATACGATGAGCGCACGATAATGTACATAGGTAGTGCTGGATTTGGTTTGACCGGCCCTTCCCTAAACCCTATAGTACCAGCGAAGATCAGGCAAGGAAATCCCCGAGCTAACGAATATTGAGACCGGGATCGAATAAATGGGCCAACGATGATCAAAATATCATTTGGTGTGAGTACTTCACCAAATAAAGTTGTCAAGAGTTCATTCACCCGAACTAGAATGCTTTCAGAGCGAAAGTTCAACAGCATCCTCAAACTACTTTGTATTTATTCACCCGAGAACGATGTGCGAAGGACGATGACGTATCGCAACTCGCTAACGGCACTCGTTTCACACTGAGTTTTAATACGAAGTGAGACATATAGAAGGCGCACGGATCGGTTGGATATTCTGAATCCAGTCTAGAAACTATAGCACAAAAGACGGTTGCCAGATATGCTTGACGACGTGGGTCATCCGGGACACGACGAATGTTTTCAGCCATGTCGAACATAGCGAGGAATAAACCGGGCCCTAGATTTTCGTTCGTCTGCAAGAAAGCAGGTGCTTCAGGGACCATCACCATCAGAATGAGAACCGAACGGAGCATGGAATGCGCTTGAGCGCGGGAGAAGGGATCATGAATGTTCCTGAGAAAGTCGGACATCGTGTTTATTATCATTCGATCTTGAGCACAAAGTGGATACGCAGGATTCTTATGGTGAGGACTTGGTGAGGCTGTGTGTTCTGCAGGTAAAGCCGGGGCTCTTGAAACCGCTGGAGGTACCCGCAACACCTGTTCAGCTGTAGCTGTTGGTGCCGTGAGCTCTGCTGGTGCCGTAGGTTCAGCTAGAAGAGCGGGTACATCTAAGGGCATGAACACGTTTCCAATGGTTAGAAAGAACTGCAATCATTTCTGAACCGTCAAACTCACTCTCAGGTATGGAAGAATCTTCGGTTCTAGGGGAATGAGGGGCTTGATCGAGAGGAAGTATTTCGTCACCGCCTCCCTCAGAATTACTCATCTCGAAGTTCGGTTGCGTCAGATACTTCGGATCCTTGCTGAAATTTTGTTCTAGCGTTAGGGTATGTAGGAAATATGCAAGCTCCGAAATTTACAAAATTCTCTGCAATGTGAAGCAGAAAAACGAAGGTATCCGAACTTCGGTATGAACAAAACGATGTAGTGCAGAATCAGTCACCGCAAACGAAGGAATCAGAGTCCCTGAATGTTGAGATGGAAGAATTGATTCCTTTAATATATGCAGAGAGCACTAAGCTAACTCAGACACTTGCTCGAAGCAGCCCAACGTAAGAAATCTCAAAGCGAAATCAGCCGTGTATGGAATTCTACTCTACTCATTACCGACAATACGCTCGTGGTCTTAGTATGGATGGTCCGGAAATAAACAGTAGTCAACAGTGCCCAGGACAGTACGCAAATACATTTCACGATGCTCCACTGAGCGCTCTTGGCGGATCTGGAAAACCAAATCTAGTAGAGATGCAAATATAACCAGACCCTCGTGTACCTCAGCCTCCCAGCGTTCGTAAGCTGCTGATACTTGAACCATCAAAGACGAGTACGAGCGGAGGATCGAATGGGTTTGAGAGCGAGCAAACGAATCTGTTATCGACCTCATGTAATTTATGATACAAGTAATAATCTGGCGGTCTTCCAAAACTAACACGAAGCGCCGCTGACCAGATGGAGGCGTACAGACTTCCCGATCCGCTTCTGAAAAGAAGAAAACACAAGTTATTTGCTATCGTTGGCCCATGCCGGTGTTCACAGTGCCGCACCTTTGGATACTTCATCATCGTTAGTATCGGGAGAATCCTGAAATAGGTTGTCAGGCATAACCCTGACAGGTTCAATTGCAGCCTCAGGATCGGCAGCAGCCGAGAGAAGAACACTTTGCTCGATAACCATTTCCAAATCACCGCTTGTAAGAAATCTCCCAAATAAAGGAACAGGAAACGCCCGACAACGGAGCCGGAGCAGAATAGATATAGGAATTGATTCACAAGGTATGTTATCCATCTGTTCCCGGAGCGACGAATGGAATCATCCGAACCAGCAGTCGGAATTCCGTTCATCCAATTGTAGAGAAATACCTGTAAGTAGGATGGATTAAGACATCAATACCCTTTTACTATTCATGTAGTCGCTGTCGTTTGACCCCCCGTGGCAAGGACAGTAGTTGCCGCTTCAAGTCCAATGGTTTCTCGCCAGTACGACGGTTACGAACTACTTCGTATAATTGGGAAATTATCACCTTATTCGCATCCGGCCCACAACACTGAAATAGAGAGGAAGAAGAAAGTATTAGTGGGTATAGATCGCAGGAGTCGTAGATAAGACTAGGCCACCTTCTTGAATAGACAACGACCAGATGATCGACGAAACCTGGCTTATGCAAGCGAGCAAGGTAATTGCGTCCATAAATTCGTTTTTCAAATTACCATTCGAACCTGGTACGGGAGGATCCTTGACTGCCGTGGTGCTGAATGTTCTTCACCTTCTTGATAGACAAGTCGCCTTCCAATCCCTGGAAGATAGGTCAAAGATGATCGACACTAGTGAAATCGATAATTTCAGCCTTCCCCTCATCATGAGGACGTGCTCGTTGTGAGGCTCTCCGAGCGGCTTCCATGAATTGATTACTCATGGATACAGCCATAGACTCACCAAGTAGCAGATACGCAACATTACAAGCCGCATCAACTGCACAACTACGATCTGAACTACGGAATCGCATCGCACCGAAGCAAGGAACGTAATACTTGGTGGTCAGCGGGTTAGGCGCTCGAGCCCCGGGGTGTCCTATTAGTATACAAAATCCTGGATTCTCCTTGAGCCAACGCCTGAGCGTGTTCTTCGTCGATACCAGAGCGACATCCTTAGGGTAACCTTCTGTGTTCAAATAAGGCCGCGCGGGACCGTTTCCTTGACGGCGCAGAATTCGAGCAGCCCTAGTCACGGCACGATAAGGCCAATCAACAAAATGATGATGCATTTTAGGGCCCAACTGATGTTCAACGAATCCCAAATGAGAGGCCAAAACCCAGATGCTACACCGTCTAAAGAGCTGGAGCCGAAGTACGATTGAAGGGAGAGGTGAAACTCACCGTCACCACAGAGAATGGCAGAGACGTTCCAGTTATCATTTGGATCCGCTTGAGCGGTTGCAGTCAGAGCACTTTCAATTACCGTGCATGGACTAGGATTTAACTTCAGCAGGGTCTGCTTACGATCGTACGTCGTGGCAAAACTAGCATGTGGGTTCATGCCGTAATCAGCGAGGAATTGTTCGATAATGGGATCCATATCTCTGAATTGATTCGCGAACGACGAAAACAGTGGCGGTGCCAACTGCAGTATACGGAGGAAACAGAGAATAGGAACAACGACGTATTTGTAGCGCTTAAGCGCGACAAACACCGAAATTGAGGGGATACGAACGCTTGAGCGCGAAAAGGAAACACTACCCGATGCGTTCAAATAAAGCACGGCAGCTAAGAATTCAGCGATATGATGTGAAGCCAACGATGGCGTGCGCGTTAATGTTCAGTCGCAGAACATCGGTTAGAGCACAAGCGCGCGATAACTCACCCGGAAATGCAGAAAACGAGCTCGAGTGAAAAACAGAGACAGGAGCTGAGCCGTTCTAGCAAGGTGAGGAAAATTTGTCAGCAGTGGAGTTTTAGGGACGTGTGCCAGAGTTATGATGTGCCTAAACACATGAGAAGCAGTTTTGTTTGAAGTGGGGACGCTGCAAACTGTTATATTACGATTTCGATATTCGTACAATATAGGATACAACCAATCACGGATAGGAACCTGTAAGATATTAGACATTCCGAAAGAAAGAAGAAAATGCAGATCCGCAACCAGAGCAGCGACAGGGTCATATCGCTCGAGCGAACTTTATTAGATGAAAAGGAGACTAAGACATGTTCGCCTAGCCGCTTCAGAAACTGATAACTGAAAAGGAAAGTTTGTGTGCTATAGGATTACGAAGGAGGTATAGTTCGCACTGACAGGTTCGCTCAAGCGATACTTAGTGATAAGAGCCGACATCAGCTGATAGTTCCTTCTCTATGCGCATAACATCACGAGCGAGTTGAAAAGGGTACTGAGGAGCGTGCGCTTGAGCGCCTTTGAAAATAACCGTTCGAGCGGTCTCCTATGCTACGCGCTCTCGGCGCAGTAATTCTTTGGCGATAGCGTCGTTGAGGTCAGATTAAGTGCGGTGGCGATCATCACCACTGCGATTCGCTTGTTTCCAACGTTTGGAGGCAGCATCGCTCAAGCGAATTTTGGTGGCATAGCAGTCAATGAGAGGCAGATGTTGTTCGACGTAAGACAATAAGGCCTCCTGGCGTTCCGTAGCAGTACCGGTTTCCTCAGCTGATTTTCATTCGAACTTCTCAGGCTTCAAATTCTTAAGGCATTCCCGATGGCGCTTACAGACAGCGCGTTCAGTTTTGGCACGGAGATGCAGAAGAACCAGGGTCGCCATACGGTGAACATTATCGATAGTGATTTTCTCTTTGGGCAACAAAAATTTTGCGCTTGAGCGCTCAAGGTACCACGCGCTTGAGCGCTGAGTGGTTGTAACGTAACCGGATCAATATATGCATAAGCCGGTTTCGTGTTCTTGCGAATCCTCGCAATGGATCCAGCGCGGTGTGAACGGTGTCGCATGAGGGCAATAACGGTAGGTGAGGTGAAAATATGCGTGAGGAAGTAAGGAAAACTCGGTGCAAAGCTAATAACATAAATTTATGATAACGTCGCAGTCAGACCAAAATCCAATATCTATACAGTGCTTGGGAAGTACTCATTTCTGCAAGACGTAATTTCAAACATTATAAAAAAACGTAAATTCGAACTGCTAAGACATGGTAACCAAAAAAAAGAGGAAAAGAGAGAAATGAGATGACTAGAAATTTCTAAAATCACGAGAAAGTACAATTTCGAACATTTGAATGATGAAAGAGATCAAAAGAATAAAAGATTAATATGAACTGAGTGAAATCATTATCAAGAACATTGATTTGATGCATATTACAAGGACAAATTAAAACTTTGGTGTAAGTACGTGTCACCACTCGTTGGAAAGCGCGTAATCCCCGCAAAATTCCGTTACCCTTGCAAAAGGGAGGACTATTTTTTCCCCGCCCGCAGAAATTTTAAGAGAGACGTAAAACCTGCGTGGCGGCGCATGCGCTATCGACCTATAACTCTAATGATCGATGAGTTTGATTCTAATCCGCAAGACTATTTCCCGAGGACGAACGAGTTCGTTCTTTAGGCATGTGTGGGCGAAGTTAAAGCAACATTTAATTGAAATGAAATAGAGAAACAGAACTTTGATGGTTGGTTCTGGAATATTTGTGATAATCTTTTTCAATATGACCTGGAAGAAATGATTCTGTGGCAAAGAAAGTCTTATTAGTGCTGGGTAAGCTGGATATTTTTTAGGCTAATTGAGTGATAGAAGAAGAGGGGGACTCGGGTGAAAGGGGAGAGCTTCATTCCGAGTAAATCTACGACCTTTTGCTGAAAAAAGGCTTCTTATCTTTTGTGCGAAAAAGAAGAACTACATTCTTCGATAGGCATTTTGAAGAAGAAATTGTCGGCCAATGTATCGCAATGCATGTTCTTGACACGTTTTGTAGCTCGTTGACGATGCTCGATATTCGTATATGGTTTGTCACAGGTTTCATCCAAGTATATATGGCTTGATCTAAGCAACTGAATTTGATGAGTCAGTTATGCTGACTCTTATGTCTGTGCCGAAACGAGATGGCAACTTCTGAATGAATACTAGCAATAAAACTATCAAGTCACACCAGGCATATCAAAATCCAGATGGCCAATTCAAACTTTCAACACCTAGCCGTAGCTAGTTCATATACTCTGCCTTGGTACATTCAATGGACACAGACTATCTCATCATAAAACCAACCCTTGCTTCATCTGCATTACTCATCTTCCCCAACGTTTTCGCCGCTTGGAGACATGGTGTTTTGAAATTTCGATGCTATATGTACAAGAATGCTTCTTGCTATAACTTGCTGCATCGTTCCTAGCTTTTCTCGGCACATCCAGGACTGTAGAGTAGATTTTAGGACTATTACCTTTCTCCCACGGTAGATTTATAGCTGAGATAATTTTCCTTCAGATAATCTAGAAAGCAAATCAAAATAAATCATATCTGCCTACTATTACCTGTAAGACGACATAGATTATTCTTCTTGATAGAGGATCTTCTCAGCTAAGATATACTGCGAATTTTTGCAGAAATAGCATATGAATTACGATAATATGAATTTTTTGAGAAACAAATGATTCAAAATTACCGGAGGAAGTACAATGCATCGCCGTGTGCCAGCATCTCGCGTTCACACCTACTCCTCGAAACAGACAATAAAATAATACAATTAAAAGAATGTCTTCCAACTAGAATTATGTCACTGCACCATTTAAATTATGATTCTACAATTGGCTTTGTATACTCAAATTATTAGATCGCGACTGCGAATAGTTTGATTCTGAAACAATTCGAGTACCTGCTAACTAATGCTTCTGATACTAATGCCTGGCTGGTCTGTATACCACAATGTTTACAATATGGGATAATCGGCAGAAAAATGCAGCAATTTCGCTTTTAATTGGAATGAAACTCGGTATTCATTACCTTTTAGCTTCTTAAAAAAGATTTCCTGAACGAACATCAAAATATCACTGATGCTTTCTGATCGGATCTTACAGTTTACTTTCAAATCTTAATGAATCATTAATTCTGACGTGAATTTACTTAGACGTTTAGAATTTTCAATTTGCGTGTCCAAAATTTCTGATTTTTCATAGTGGTTTAATTTGAGAGTAATTTTGGCGTGCAATTCCAGAAAAACTTCTGAGAATTTTTTAGAAAACCCGATATATTAATCTATTTAAACGTGAACCAAATACAGTCTATTCTTCTAGCTTGATCGATTAGAAATCAAGATCCACAACAAATTACATTTTCGAGCTATCAATTTATTGCAAATAGAGTTGCTAAGCAATTCAAAATGAGCTTGGGACCAAATGTTTCAACACTTTCGATTTATTCAAATAGTTATGTTGTATTCAAAATATACCTTGCTGAGAAGTACTTTAACTCTGATTTAGAAATAGTGCACAAAGCTTTGTTAGAGAGCTAATTTTTTACTGCATTCTATATATCGCGCTACTTCCGTAACCATTCTGCATTTTAGAAAAGCTTCCCGACGACCTGTTGGGTGCGCCTCCTTTTGATAATTTTTATGCCTCCTACTATGTGTATCGATTTTTTGTGAGTCGTTGCGCGAAGAAGATCAGAAAATTCCAAGCAAAGAAGCATAGGAGCAAAATCTATCGATTATTAACAAAGTGACAATTCAAGTTTGAGAATTGTGGAGAAAACTGTAGCAGTACCTGACACCATTATTAATTATGAATTTCAAGTACACTTAACCGAATATATCATAATTTGCTTAACTTGAAGCAGAATTTAATACAATTGAGTCATTGATGATTGTAAATATTTAGCAAGTGCTACAAAATCAGGCGCTAAAAATTGCGGGATGGGAAAGCGAACGTTGACGCAATTTTCAGCAGTACAAAAAATACATTTCTTTATGAAAAATTATCTACACATCTTTATAAATATGATAGGAAGCTTATAAATGTAGCATTCGCGTAGTGATTATTACGCTGCTGTGTATTTGACGCTAGGACTCCATACTTGACTACAAAGAGTTTGGGAAATAACGACGCCCGCTATCTCACCGAAAGCGCTTGGTTGGTGTGGGTTCTTGCTCTCCCTATTCGAGGTGCCCTGCGGGCTTCAACGTGCTTGCGCTCGGGTTTCTGGGTATTCGAAAGTTGACAAATCTGATCTGCATTTATTTGTTGTCGAAAAAATGAATTACCTCTCAATGGAGATTGCTCGGTATTTATTGAGCATTTGGAATTAAATATATAGTGATGTACGTGTATTGAATGTCCAAAAACGGAATTGAGTATAGCCTATCATAGAAACAGTATCGATAAAGGAGAATTATGGCACAGCCATAGAAAGAGCATGACTACACTAGTACCGAAATGCAAACAAATGAAAGGAACACCTAATACATGTTTGCAAAATGAACTAGAATTGAACACGATAATGGACGCTTCATGATCCAAAGCACAGAAATTTGGATGCTACAATGATTTTCACCTGATCCATGTGATATTATTGCGTTAGTTCTGTGGCAGCCTTTCATATAGGGCTATTTATACAACTAAATCGATCTAATAGGATTATTGGGAACAAAGAAAGTAAGTTGAATGATCTCTTCTTTCACAAATGTAAGCGGAAAAGGAGTCGAACATTTTACTGCTCTATCGTTGTGGAGATTTCTGAAAATTTCTCTTTCTGTTGTAAGAATTCTAGACAAGATCTTTGTTACGATTAAATAAATGATTCAAACGTATAGATGTCTTTCAATGCCTTTTGCGGTGAAATATTTCTTGTTACTTCGTATTTATTCCAAGAGAAAGAATGGAATTCGTACTACTTCTAGAAAATGACTTTCTTCATCGCGCTGTTGATATTCGAATGCGTAGGCTATATTTTGGCTACAATAAACTACGGTTAGAATGCAACAAATTATTACTTTCGAATTATACAGTACAAACGACTACACAGACGGAATCAAGTGCAAAGACTATCGGGAAGCGCTCGATCAAGTTCATAAACATGAATGAGTGCGGACAAAACGAATTTAGACGAGTAGACGAATATTAGGTTAGAGTATGCGAGAAAAATAGTTCAATGAATACCAGAGTACTAGGGTATTCAGATTACAACCAAACTGTCGAATCGCCTACTAGTGTACCGTCACAAAATTCTACACTCGGCGTCTGTTTTTCTGATAATCATTAGCTTGTAAAGATATACTACGCCGCTTCCTGTCGCACAGGACTCATTTTTCTGGCGAATTATCTTTCCTCACAATACTCCTACTTCTTTCATCACCTACAACATCCTCCAAAACGGATTAATCGCATTCTGTAGTTCGGAAACATATTTCAATGGATACTTCCGAATGCGCGTGGTTGAGCACTTCATAGAATGTGCCACTTTTCAATCCTTTTGTATGTAAGAGTCCTTCGAGTTCTATGATGTGTTCGGTTCAAGGTTACTATCCGGTTCGTCGGAAAGCTTACTCTTAGGTTGTAGTCAATTTCATAATACGTCTACAGACTAAATTTTATCATTGCCTTTCACTTTCAATCTGGTTTGAGACGTACTGCTATGATTGGTATGGAGAAATATTAGCTGGTTTTGGGATGCTAAGTTTTGGATTAAATTGAATCAGTTGACTAATAAAATTATTCTGGTAGTCAATTGCTATTTGCTAGAATTAATTCAGCCGGTCGAGCGCAACTGAATAAGAATGAATTTTCGCAGTCGTTGTAGATCATTTAAGAATACTACATTGACAGCTAGTATGCAAATCAGAGTTGGTCCGAGAAGATTGCTCTGACTTCCTTACCATTCAGCTTGATTCTCAGTAGAAAACTACCACGCCGTTGGTTCAGAACAGATAGCGAGAGAAATCTAGTAAGGGTTCGGAGTTGTGGCATGCCTCGGGATTGCAGTTTATGAAGCATGGTTTGGCTCACTCTTCTACTTCGCTGGTTGACTCTCATTTAGTGAAAAATTGGGCGGCAACCATTTTCTTATCTTGTCTCCAAGGGATATGAGAACAGGACAACAGTTGAGAAGGATGTTTCACTACATCTCATCGCGTAATGAAGATTAGAAATGTATGCGATACTTAATAATTGCCAAAAATCAATTATTTTACCTTTTTACAATCATAGCATATGGCGACGGTGTTGACGGTACTTTGAGCCGAATATTACACTGACGAGACATGAAATATTTATATAGGTAAATTTTGATTTTTTTGGTTGCAAAGGAGCTACCGCATTTCGATTGGACTTGTATCCCTACCTAATAGTCAGGTTCTGAACTCAATATCTGCAAAAAGTGAGAAACTGCAAGAGAATTACGACTATCGTAAAGTGTATCACTATCATGCTGTATTCAATACATGTCACGATAACCAACAGCCAACTATGTCTTAAAAACAGATGAAGTAGAAATTTATAACGCTGTCAATAACCAAAAAAATAGGTTGTGCGCAACCCAAAATGCGTGACAACAAGACTCTTCATTGCTATTAAATTTTCTGCCGTCGATAAAGCTATTCAGTCGAGGAACGTCAAGGCTACTGCAAATCGTCACAGTGTCCGGCACCCGCAGGTACGAAAATAACGTGAAAATTAGGAGGTCATGAAGGCGGTCATAGATAAGTCACTATTCTAGAAACCCATGCACTGAGGAACAAAGATATTGGTAATCGAGCAGAGATGAGACGGCTGTTTGTACATCTGATATCATTGACAGAGCCGATGCCTTGTGTTCTGATTTCGGATATGTAGATGAAACGAAATTACGTTATTGAGTTGTTTGCTTCATAGGGCTAACCTCCTATTGATGCAGCGAGCGCGTTTCGTTGTTGCAAAGCCTGCTGCAATTGCAGTTGCGTAGGTGTTCTGGGCATTTGCGAATTCATCATCCTCGCCACAGCTTGATTGGCCAATCCGACAATTCGCTGCATCATAGCGGCTGTTGTTGTTGTTGGATTGCTCGTTCCACCCATGCCCACGGCTGCTTCGGCCGCAGTTGCAGCCGCGGCTGCATTCGAATTGCCTCTTCTAGCCTGCGTCTTACTTCGTTGATTAAGAGCATGCATTGCAAGCTCCATGTTCCTATTGATGAAGCTCTGAAGTTGCGATAAATCTTCCATTTGTCCTGTGACGTCGGCCGCCGCCATTGCGTTTGCCATACTACCAGGCGACATATCTGTAGATGGGTTGACGCCACCCACACCCGCTCCACACGACAACTGGCTCAAATCTTGCTGCCCATTAGGTATCAATCCCGTAGGTCGCATTCCGCTCGCCGAAAGACCAGTCAAAATTCCCGCAATGTTTTGCTGGCTTCCTATTTGCCCCATTCCCAAATATGCGCCAGGCCTTTGCGCTGACATTGTGAAGTGCGAAGTGGAAGAACCGATGTCCGTCTACCACCAACACCGCTTCCACCGAGTCTCGTTTGTCCAAGGAAGGACTTTTCTACAGTTACATTCTGCATGGAGCGTCTGCCAACACAGGGAACTGCAGGCCAGCTTTGTTCGGTTGCATCATGCCCGTATGTCCCTTAGCCGCAGCAGCAACAGCTGCGGCGGCTGCCGCCGCTTTAAATCGTTGTATTACATCAACGAACGACCGAACCGTCAGATGACCCAGTTACAACTATTTTGCCATTGGAAATAATTGCAACTCATTTCACCCAACTCTTGTGCCCACGCATCGTTTCACCTACAGTATCACATTGCTGCTTCTTGTAAGCCATCGCTGCACCGTACCGTCTCTTGACCTCGTTACTATCATTTCACCATTTAAACTCAAAGCCGAACAATGCAACCCACTTGCATGCAATTGATTTTCCTATCAGTGTGCCATTTGGTACATCCCATTGAAGTAGTGTACCCTCTTCCGAACAGTTCACCAACTTCTTTTCGCCTTCACTGAACATAATGTGTCTCACATTTCCATTACATCTTTGAGTAGATTCGCTAATCCGCACAAGCGTTACTGTTCGCCACCGAAATATCGTTCCATCATCGGTGCCAGATACTATTGTCCTATTTCCTTGAGTAAATCTGACGGATTCAATTTAGTGAGAATGTCCTCGAAACTGCTTACCCATAGGCTTTTCATTCACAGTATCTCACAGCCGCAGTGTTTTGTCCCAAAAGCCGTACAAAATATTTTTCCACATGGACTAATAGCAACACATTCTGTCCCGTTTGAATATTAGGAAAAATGGGCGGCGCATTGAAAACGCACAAAGAAAGCCTAGAAACGAGTCGACCATTTACTAGATATTCTGTTTCGCTCGCTGGGTCTGTCGGCAGGGCACAACTTTGTGGCGTATATAATCCGGGCAAGAGCGGTAAATTCTGTTGGTTAAATGGCACTTACGGCACACCGTAATTTTCTTAGAACATAAAGTTCCTTTGTAAATAGGAACCTGGCATGTGATATTGTAATGATACTTGTAGCGATGGGAACATTTTTTGCACTTGTCGCTCTTCTGACTAGACCTGGAAGAAGTCCGCCTCACTCGCGCACCGGAGCCGCTGTGCGTAAAACATCCGCGGTTGTCAGCACACAACTCAGTCATAGACATCGCTCTGTTTGATATGGAGGCACATGTATCGATGTAGAAGTGACGATTTCAGGCGTGTTAATACAATACCGTACACAGTGTATATAGTGTACCCTCTTACAGTCCGGTTGTATTGTTGGATGGGAAGGTAAATAGTGCATAGCGAATTTCTATGATGCGGAAGTACTGTAGAATATCAGCAAAGCTAATTGTAGAACAAGTACAGTATACCTCAGATGCACTTGTTCAATCCTCCATTTGTTGTGTTGCATAAGGAGGAAACGACTTTCAAATCGAGCCGAACAGTGTATATTTGAATGTACGACGGATAAGTTATGTTCTAACAAACGTTGCTTCATGGAAATTTGAAGTCACCAACTCAAACACAATTCTGCCCAGTATTTGCAATTGGAAGTAGGGTTCCTGTACAATCTAATGCTCCAATTTATCTGCTGGTGATACTGTACCGGTACTGCACAGTACTCCATATTTACATAGCTACAGTACACTGTTCCAGTCATCTCAAGGATCAAGTCTACGCGCGAAATGAAGAGCGGACACCTCGTACCGAGATGGGGGTGTTTTGGTTCGCTTCCAATTTGGTGTTGGTTTACGATGTCGTGCACATGTTGTTCGGCCCTTTCAAATCATCTGGAATGCTCATCCAAACCATGTTCTCACCTCTCGACTATTATGCAACACTTGATGCCGCATTCAATCCAGCTGATATTACCGTGCGTTGTATTTACATTGTGTGTATAGCAGACATCCTTGCACAAATCGCGATATTCGCCGCAATGATACGCCGTCCGGATATTGCCTCCGATTTCACTTTCGCCATGTGTGTCGTTATCCAATTGACGAAATTGGCAACTAAAAATTTGGTTTATCTGATGTACTCAGCTTCACTAACTGAAGGATTAGGCTTGATTCCAATGACACTCATAAATGGTATGTGGTGCACTGTTCTCGCAATGTTGATATTCACAACAATGCGTCGGTGCGCACAAACTGTGAATAAGCCGAAACAAGGTTGATTCGCACTTGATCAAATGCGATGTATCACTACGTCATATTATTCAAGTTCATCGCACAAATCTTATTCTTTTCCATAGCATTTATTTGCTTCTTCGCTATCTCATCGTGCATAGAACTCGCCCCATGTCGATAATGCAGGATATTCGGATGTTTCTAGACACAATGAAACTTGTTCGGCGGCTCATGACGCTCTAGTGGAGTTTTGACAAGTATCATGGCGTAGTGCGTGGCCGTTTCTATGATATTTCACCGACGTCGGTTGTAGCCCAGAAAATTATTCAAAATTAAAGTTGTTTTGAATCAACTCCATTTGAGCTTTTGTTTTTGAATCCGTGTGCGCTGTTACTTGGGCTCCACTGCCCGCTCATTTGAGCAAGGGATAGCCTCATAAATCCAAGGTCCATACATTGGGTCAAAAATGCACCTTGCAATGACTGACTGGAGTCGTACTGGAATTTATTCGAAAATTAGATATGGCAAAATAATTACGTAGCTTTCAAATTTATATGCAACATGCTCCCTGGTATTCGACGACGCCAGAACAGTGCAATCATGTCGAGATGGTAGTCAAGGCTGATAAGTCAACCAAAAAGGAAGAAGCGCCTCTAAGCTATGGAAATGACAACTTGGGTTTTGGTATACACATCAAGTAATCCACGTTACAGACAAGTTATGTAGAGTAGGTAGGTAGATTGTATGGCA
>JAAUYH010078686.1_pt1 | contig 15322 bp, 16 predicted proteins | sample 7278061 | NCBI WGS metagenome assembly JAAUYH01 (sample SAMN14350203, study PRJNA611818) | marine sediment metagenome | isolation source: surface marine sediment (0.6m) | place: French Polynesia: Moorea | collected 2018-08
AAGACTTACACGAACAGAATAAATTGGTTGTCTTTGACTTACTCTCTTAAATTGAAGACTAGGATGAGATGAATCTTTTTGCCAAAGTTTGTATGCTTTAACAGCCTGTTTCCGAACCGATGCGGGAAGTTCGTTAAATCCTTTACGAAATGATTTGGTGACACTAGATTTCATTTCTCAGTCGAAAGAACATCATCAAGCGAAACAGTTTCACCACTATTAATTTCCTGTCGCACCATTTCCGCCATCCGATCCCATTGTTCGTCAGTTGTTGAGGTAATCTAGTGCAATCGCCCTTTGTCCCATTTTCATGTCAGCAGGAAAAGCCTACTTGGAATGCTACGTTAATTAAATATCAAACTGCGTGACGACTATATTTACAGTATCTTACGTCGAGAATTGCAGATATGTTAGGAGGAGCAACAAAAATCAGTGTCTGTTATTTATCACATGATTCCCAAAAATTTCACGGGAAATATCTTGTATCCACTCAATCAACTCAAAAAACATTTACCAGACATTTATACAACACAAGCACAAAAATATATTGGTAGGGAAGTATTAATGCAATGCAAAGTACCACTATTAAATTGTTTATGGAATGATGTTTTACATTGTTCTCCCTTGTATCCGAGTAAAATTCGTGATGCTCTATTAGATGCAGGGTTTAAATGGAATGCACGCCCTTGGTTTGCCATCAATCCTGTTAATTCTGGCTTCGGTGCGGAAAATGCGGTTATTTTTCTCAACACTCCGCCCGAAGATCCTACTGCATTTGGTAATTTTGATTTTCCTGTTACTGAATTCATTCCCTTTTCATTGGGACGTTTAGAAAAGCTTGCGGAAATGGAAGTACCCAGCGCAACCCTAGAATATCTTAGATTCGCCAAAAATAATGGCGAACGTCCTGTCCTATTTAATTATGTTCCTCATGTCTTTTATCGAGGTGCAATTGATGTATCTGATGTAGAAGTAGTCAGCTTATAATTGTGCGTTCCAAAGCTAAATTTGATAAGCTTGAGCCTGCATTTGCCAAAGATGGCATATTTTTTCTGCGGTTGCAACAGTTCTTGATGAGTTCCTTGTTCGATTAATTTACCAGATTTTAAAACCATAATGCGATCGCTTTTCTCGGATAAAGGCTCTGGCGATCGCTATTCTTTTGATTATGCCGTGAAGTGCGAGCGCGCAGTGCCAGGCTGCGCCCGATCGCTAAATCAATTAATTTTGTGCGTTATATTGTAGAAAAAGTTGCACAAAATTTAGTTAACTAAGTATGGCTACTAATTTAGAAATTGACAATGAATTAATCCAAGAAGCCTTAAAACTTGGCGGACATCGTACCAAACGTGCTGTGGTAGAAGCAGCTTTACAAGAATACGTACAGCGTCGCAAGCAACTAAAAATTACTGAATTATTTGGCACAATCGAATACGAAGATGACTATGACTATAAACAACAACGTCGTAAGTCATGAAAGTCATCGTCGATACTTCTGTTTGGTCACTATCATTAAGACGACAAAAAAAGCAACAAAATAGCTCAATAGTAAACAAACTTAGCGATTTAATTGCTGATGGTCGAGTAGTTCTTCTTGGGGCAGTTAGACAAGAAATTCTTTCTGGCATTAAACATCAAAAACAGTTTGACGAATTGAGAGATCGTCTTCGAGCCTTTCCCGATTTAACATTAGATGCAGAAGATTATGAATTAGCAGCAGACTATTTTAATATTTGTCGTCGAAATGGCATTCAAGGGGCAAATACGGACTTTTTAATTTGTGCTACTGCAGACCGAAGAAATTACGAAATTTTCACGACAGATAAAGACTTCATTGATTTTAGCCAATATTTACCGATAGTTTTGACACAACCATAAATATTGTTATTTCTTGAGTTGTCTTTTTCGATTATGTTTTGAAGCGCGATCACTGTTTATCTTGATTATGCTCTGAAGTGCGATCGCTTTAAGTCTTTTCAGTAAATTCTCTTGACCCTGATTGATTTGGCTATTATTGATTAACAATAGTTTTCTTCAGCACCTTAATAAATTCATGCACCACAGGTGACGATTCGCCCCCTCGCCACGCCAAAGCTAGTTTGAGTGTGAGAAAATTGCCGACTAAAGGTCGATAAACTATTCCTTTAACACTTAAGTTTTGCATAGCAGACAGAACAAAAGTAATTCCCACACCAGCCGATACCAAACCTAAACTCAGTAGATCACAAAGTCACGAAACAATGAGGTTTTCAGCCGACGCGCTCGAGTTGCTGACTAACCATTGGCGATCGCCAATGGGAAAAGCGATCACGTGCATTCGCTGATACACTCTAGTTTCTAGCCCTAAGGAATATCGGCTGAAAACCGCATTCCATAAACCTTCTAGAAAAGTTTGTGATCTACTGAAATTTACTTTCTTGGCTTGCGTCATTTATGATATTGAGCTTACTATCGATGCTCATTGCTTATTGATCCCATCGTCTTGTTTAAGATAATCCAAAAAGAGAATAGATAGATAGGTTGATATGTGACAATCGGAATCACTGTTAATTGAAAATATAGACTATGAGTACTCTGTACGAGAAATTAGGTGGAAAAGCTGCTGTAGAGATAGCTGTAGACAAATTTTATGAGAAAGTCTTAGCAGACGAAAGAGTCAAGCATTTTTTTGCTAATACTGATATGCAAAAACAAAGAAAGCATCAAAAGGACTTTATGACCTATGCTTTTGGCGGTGCAAAAAGCTGGGATGGAGTACCAATGAGGAAAGCACACCAAAAATTTGTAGAAGAAATGGGATTAAGTGATAGCCATTTCGATGCCATTGCAGAGAACTTAGTAGCTACACTAGTTGAACTAAAAATTTCTCAAGAGTTGATTGATGAGGTGGTGGCAATTGTTGGTTCGATCGAACATCGTAACGATGTCTTAAACCGTTAATGGGACTGAGATATTTTTTAGTCCCAACTTAAAATAAATTTCTCAAGAAATCCCCCATCTCATTAACGAGCCGAAAGTAAATTAATTAGGTGGGGGTTAGTTTACCATCTACATTCGTTAAGTTGATTGGGAGAAATCAGTCGAAAATTCATTAGTTTCATTTCCCAATTTTGTTTAGTAGTTTTCCAAGTAGGGTCATTAATAATATCTCTAGATTGATAAACTTTGTCTTGATACTCAAACCTCATGGCAATTTTTTTATTTGCTTTGGTAAAATCGTAAATTAATTTTTTGAATTCAACCATAGGTAAAAAATGACTTTGGATTGGAATATTATTCAGGATGATATTTCTGTTTTTATCATCGATCGACACATATATTTCTACAGTATCTTCTTGATAGTTAAAAACTTTCCAAGGATTGTTAGATAATAAGAAATGGTTACTAGTCATTCCTTCAGTTCTTAGATTACTAAACATAGAGAAGTTACCCGCAGTACTCAAGCCAAAATAAGAGCTAAAGCCAAAAGCTAGTAAAAGCAAAGGAAAAAGCCACATAAATTTAGGCATTGGCGAATTAAATAAAGATATTCCCTTCCAAATTGGTCGTTGAGCAGTTGGCAAGAAAATAATTGAGCATAAAGGATAAATAAAAATAAGTACTGATAGATCAAATAAAAATCCTGTAATGATTTCTAGATTAGGTATAGTATGAACAAGATAACTAATACCAGCAATAATACCACCTAAGGTATTGATCCATAAATAAAGATAAGCACGATTAATTTTGAATTTAAATATAGTCATATAGAAATTATCAATTAGTATTTGGTAGTAATTTTCAGGAAGAAAAGTCAGTAACAAACTAAAAGCTAAAGCTCCAAAATCAACAAAACCAATCGGAGCTAAAATCAAGTGCATCATCAAAGAAAATACTAAAATTGGTAATTGCAATTTTGTTACTGATAATAATAATCCTCCTAATATTTCCCAAGTTACAACTACTATCGCCGTTAAAAATCCTATAAGTGGAATAAGCGATGTTAAAAAACTGCTATGAAACTGCAATAAAACTAAAATTCCCCAAGCCGAAGGTATAATTGCTACTAACAAGCCAACATTCAAGAATTTATTCTTCCTAAAAAAAAATGATTTCTTAAAGAATAAATACCAGAAACAAATTAAGACAATAATAGTTAGCCCCAAAAAAAGTGGTAAGCCTAAAATCTCAGTTTTAACGACTGAAACTATTCTTAAGAAGAATACCTTGGCACAAGATACTTGAGGATTTAAAAAATCTCTATTTAGTTTATGAAATCCAGCTATAAAATATACTAAGATTAATGCCGATCGCAGTAGGGGCAACATAATCTCAAAATATTCACTATCTTGTCTAGATAAGTTACGATCGCTAGCAATAAAATAGTGATAAATACCGCCAATAATCAAAACAATATTGAGATATATAAGAAGATTAATGTGATTGGCAACATCAGGAAAACGAAAAATTAAAAAATAGATAGATATTAAGCTCAGAAAAATTAAAAACTTGAGCTTAGTAATACGAGTAAAAACTAAAAAAACAACAATACCTAATGCAGTTAAACTAAATTCTGGATATTTCCACTTTTCTAACATTTCCATGAGAAAAGCAGTAGCGTAAAAAATTACAAAAATTTTAAAAGGATTCATAGCAAATTATTAGATAATCAATCTGCTACAGGATAACCAGGGTAGATATCATCTGTCATCAGTAGTTAAATTAAGTACGAAAAAAGCGATCGCCTGATGTTAAAGCGATCGCTCAGAGTTTATACTCTAAAATATAGTCTAATCCTTCAGATTAAGTAGCAAGATAAAAGATAAACCTTAATTAATCGGCAAGAGAACTATTACTAGCAACAGTACTAATCTCGCGCTTGATCTTCTCTTTTATAGCTCTACCATAATCACTAAAACCCCTTGCCACCTCAACAAAAGAATCATTACCGCCAATTACGTTATTTTCAAAAAACTTATCAATTTCGTCTTCTCTAGTAGCAGCAAAATAATCACGACCGACTATAAACGGTAGTTCAAATTCATCGGAATTACCTGGTTTTACTTCTATTTTCCGATCGGTTTTGATCACTTTATTTGGTGATAAGATTGCTAAGCCGTTGATGGTAATGCCATTTGCCACTGCATTATCCCTAGCTTCTTGAAGTGGGGGACACAATACGTGTTCAATTGGTACTCTAGCTAGTCCTCCTATTTTTCCTTTTGAGCTTGACAGTGCAGCATTATAGGAACCGTAAGCACATCTGCCTGACCTGTTGTAGCTAAGATAGTTGTAATTATCGCTGAGATAGTTAGGGAGTTCTTTATCTTTAATGTAGTTTTCAATCTTCTGTATATCTGCACTGTTAGTAAAGGTCATGTTATCTAGACCATCTCCAGACACATCAATTACTAGAGACTTGCCTTCATAATTATTACTTAAAAGAAGATTGGTAGCAGATGTAATTGCTGCGGTAACATTGGTTCCACCATAGCCTGGTCTTGGAGGAATTGCATTAGCAAAAGCTCTCGCACTACTTGCATCAGTAAGATGATACCAACTCATAGGACTATAAGTGTTTCCAGACCAGTATTGTAAGGTTACTGCGATGCCATTGGGTAAACTCTCGATAGCTTGAATTACCTCTGGATTATTAAAAGCATCAATATAACCCTGACGTTGTAAATTAAATTCTCTCGTACTAATACTGCCAGAAATATCAACAGATAAGACTAATTCTACATCAACAGGAGTTTTAGTACTTGCTTGGGCAGAAGTAGAATTTTGGTTAACTGGTAGATTCCAAGTTCCTGTTGCTAAAAGAGCTAAAATACTGCTGACTGTAAATTTTTTTAGATTATTATATTTAAACATAAACATCGAGTTTATCTCCTTAAAATTTAGCTGTTAATTTATTAATTTATTGATAGTGACTAATTGAATTTCTCCGTCTTTTTTTCTTTGTTTACTTAATAATAACTAGGCAAAAATACAATAGTAAATCACTAAAAATACTGAATTTTTATTGTAAAGCAATTTTGAAGTTAAATAGGCTTATTTTTTTTGAGCCAACCCCATAAATACGCTGGTTTCACCTCAAGAGAAATATTTCTGATTTAATTTAGCGATATCAAATAGTAAAAAAGTAGATAGTTTTTTAAAGATTTAGTAAGTTGTTTATGTGAAATCAATTTAAAGTTCTATGAAAATTACTTTAAGAACTAATATTACTTTAAGAACTAATATTTAATCTAAATAATTAAATAGAGCCAGAACTACTTCGATCCTGGCTCTCAAAAATTTGTTAAATCAAATAAAAATGTAATATTTCTTAGCTACAAAGAATGTTGATACTGTCTTGTGCTGAAATAGATAATGGTGGAGGGTTAGAAATAACGGTGAAACTACTACCATCATCATCACCACCTCCATAACTAATAGTTCCACTAGTTGTCTCTACATATAAAATCTCGTCTAATTCGTTTGTTGTTAATATTTGCGTTACACCATAATTATTGCAAAGCTCTCTTTGTAACTTGTTTAAGTCTCCATTATCAATATTTTCGGTGAGTTCTGCTGCGATAGTAGCCCCTTGAATACTAAAGGCTAAGGTAGCAGCAAAAAGATAAATAACTTTTTTCATAATCTAATTGGATCGAAAATTATATTTTTACTTGTTTCCAATTATATGAATATAAAGACTTAGATACATCGATATTTATACGATAAAAGCTACAGTAATCTTTATATAATTATTAAAAATTTATACTGAAATAATATTTAACTTTGATAAAGATAATCCTGGATATTAACAAGAAATAATAAATTGTGACCTTTAAATTTAAATATAGCATTTCCATTTGAGCTATGCTCCTAAATCCTGTATCTAAAGTTCAAACAACATCCTTTTCAAATTGAGCTTAAATATATGTGTATCTCCAGTCTAAAATTACGACTAATGAAGAATTACTGAGTCGTATTACTACTAATTTTGGAATAATGGTGGGAAAGCCAGTTATCAAAGGTACAATCTTGATAGTAAGGCATATTATTAATCTTTTGGTACATGGTGCAAAAACAGCAGAAATTTTGCAATAATTATGCAGGCTTAGTTGAAGCGGATAATATAGCCTGTTTACTTTTTGCCTCTCATTCTCTTGAAAATATAACTTTTATGCCCCTAAGCGTATAATTAACAAGATATGTTTTTTGGTAGATGGATAAAATTCTATACGATCGAATACCTTCTGTGGACTTGAATGATTTTACCTCTGGCGATTCTATCCGCAAACAAAATTTTGTTCAAACTTTAGGGGATGCTTTTGAGAATATTGGTTTTGTAGCAGTTAAAAATCATGGCTTGTCTGATGCATTAACAGAACGTCTATACCAGTCAGTAAAACAGTTTTTCGCCTTACCAGAAGCAACTAAACTAACATATGACATACCAAATCTGGGGGGGCAGAGAGGGTATACTGCTAAGAGAAAAGAACACGCTAAAGGTAGAACGATAGGAGACTTAAAAGAGTTTTATCATGTAGGACAAGAAATACCAGAAGCAGATAGAGTCAGGTTAGGATATCCTGCCAATATATTTCCCCAAGAAGTGCCTGAATTTGAATTTGCTACACTTGAAACTTATCGTACCTTAGAAACAGCAGGTATTAATATATTAAAAGCGATCGCGATTTATTTAGAACTAGATGAATTTTACTTTGACGATCGAGTAAGATTAGGAAACAGTATATTACGCGCTATTCACTATTTTCCCATTAACAATCCTCAAGATATTGCCATAGGTGCAGTAAGGGCAGCAGCCCACGGTGATATCAACTTAATTACCCTATTAATGGGGGCAAGTGCTGATGGTTTGCAGATTTTACGCAAAGATGGAGAGTGGATTGCTGTTACCGCACTTCCCGAACAAATAGTAGTCAATGTCGGGGATATGTTGGAAAGACTCACCAATAAAAAATTAAAATCCACAGTTCATAGGGTAGTAAATCCACCAAAAGAATTATGGGGTAAAGCGCGATACTCTATTCCCTTTTTCATGCACCCAGTTTCCGACATGGATCTTACTTGTTTGTCTTCTTGTGTAGATAATGATAATCCCAAACAGTTTGAAGATATTACCGCAGGGGAATTTCTGACTCAACGATTAAGAGAAATTGGTTTGATTGAATAATTACAGCAGTGTAAGGGTTTAGTAGAACACACTAATCTTTTTAGGGAGTAGGGAGTAGAAATTATTTAGTCACATGATCTATTCAACTGAAAAGTGGAGTAAGCGATCGATAAAATAGCAAGAACACGAATGATCAAACGCTTATAATTTTTCTGCTTGGCTAAGATAAACATCTGTACGATAAACTAAAGAAACTTTACTTTGATTATCAGCCCATTTTTGATGCAAATTTTGTAAATATCTAGTTATTTTTTGATGCTTTATTCCCGCAAGAGGAATAAAACCTTGACTCTCTACTAAACCGATTAACTCAGGTAAGTTTTGCTGTTCCGAGTAAGAAAATTGTAAGCGATCGAAAGATTGAAAATATGGGTTTTCTGGCGGGATTCCTACTTTTGATTGCCAGTTTTGGTGTGTTGGCGTAGATTCGCTAGCTATATCAACTAAATTGTTTAATTCCTGGGTAAAAGTATCTGTTTCATCCCACATATTCCAAATTAGGGCAAGTCTGCCGTGGGGTTTTAGAATACGGTGAAACTCTTGTAATGTTGGTAGAGGATTAAACCAATGAAAAGCCGAAAAACTGGTTACTAAATCTACTGAATCATCTGGGAGATTAGTTTTTTCTGCTGTACCCGCCTTAAACTCTACTTGGGAATGATATTCAGCCTCTTGTCTCATCGCCGAATTTGGTTCAACAGCCATCACCTTAACTCCGCAATTCCCTAATAAGCGAGAAGCAATTCCAGTACCCGCGCCAATATCTGCTGCTACTAACTGAGATGAACTCATTAACCCTTCCACAATAGCAGCGATCGCTTCTGTCGGATAACTCGATCGATACTGAGCATATTCTTTCGCTCGATCGGTAAAAATATATGTAGAATTCATCTTGGCATAGCTCATGAAACCTTAAAGTTATTCTAGCTACTTTGCTTCAATCCAAATTTATCTATAAGATAGATAAAAATTTTCTGAGGTAAAATCTAGTATTGTTTCTAAACAAGCAAAGCAATGAGCAGTCCTATTATTGACGAAACTATATCTAAATACAAGTCTGCTTTAGATGAATTGATCTTAGAGATTCAAGAGTTTTCTCAACAAATTGATAACCCAGAACTAGAACAAACTCTTGCTAGTCTACGACAAAATATCAATGAACCGTTTTTATTTGTAGTTGTGGGAGAGGTGAAAGCAGGTAAAAGTAGTTTTGTTAATGCTTTACTCCAAGAAAATATTTGTCAAACTGCTGCTGAACCTTGTACTGATAAAATTCAACAAATTATTTATGCTGAAGCAGAATTTCAGACAGAAATTACGCCTCATTTATTAAAAATTGGTTTGCCTGTAGAAATTTTAAAAAATTTATCGATCGTTGATACTCCAGGCACAAATACTATTGTTGCTAACCACCAGGAAATTACTAAAGAATTTATTCCTAATAGTGATTTAGTCTTTTTCGTTTTCTTTGCCAAAAATCCTTACACTAGAAGTGCTTGGGATTTATTGGATTATGTTAATCGTCAGTGGCGTAAAAAAATAATTTTTATTTTACAGCAAGCCGATCTAACTAAACCAGAAGAGTTATCTCGAAATAAAGAAAAACTTCAAGAATATGCTCAACAAAAAGGGATAGAATCAGCAATTATTTTTGCTACTTCCGCCGAATTAGAATTCACAGGAGAAATTACTCAAAGTGGTTTTATAGAAGTCAGAAATTATATTCACGATACTTTAGGTAAAACAGGAACTCAACAACTCAAACTACAAGGAATTATTGAAACTAGCCAAGAAATTATTAACCGCTTCGACTCCGATCTCAATTTATTACAGCAGCAGCTAGAAATAGACCAAACTACCGTAAATACAATCAAAGAAAGACTAGCTAAAAATGAAACTAGATCGCGGTATGAATTAGAATCTTTAGTAGAAAGATTACTGGTTAAATATATTAAGATAACTGACAAAATAAAAGCGGAATTTAGAGACAATTTAACTATTTTTGCTTTACTCAAAGGGTCTTTTGCTGCTTGGTTTAATCCAGAGAAATCAACTCAAGCTTGGATGAAGAACCTTAAGCATCGCTGCGAACAAGAATTAAAAGCTTCTTTAGGAGAAATTTCTCAAGATGGGGTACAACATTTTGTTGATGGTATTCGCCAATTATTATCAAATTTAGTAGATGATTTACAAAAAATTCGCGAACCACAAGTAAAAACAGATCTGCTTGCTTTAAGCATTGTTGAACGTCGTCAGCAAGTAATTGAAGATGTCCACGAAAAAGTAGCTGATTTACTAGAAGATGAATCTTTTTTAAAAGCGATCGATTCGATTAATGCTAGTATTGCTCCTCGTTTTTTAGGTGGAGGTGTAGCGACAGTAGCAGGAACTTTAATTGCCACAATTACTGAGGTAGTTTTACTGGATATTTTAGGGGTTGCTTTTGCTGGAGTAGGTTTGGTTATTGCTGGAGGTACTATCTTTTTTAAAAGGAAAAAAATAATTCAAAAATTTGAGCAAAAACTAGACCAAGAAAAAGATAAATTTACAGAAGCAATATCTAGTAAACTTAATTCCCAACTGAGTATTATTTACGAAGAAATTGAACGTAATTTTATCGATATTTATGACTATGTAGAGAAAGAAGAAAATAAGATTATTCCTTTAGTAGGTAGATACAAACAAATTCAAGCGCGATCGACTAAATTATTCAATTCGATACAAGAAGCAGTTATTAGTGATTAGTTATTTAACACCATATTTATGGATGAAAATGTAAAAATTAGTAGAAACATTTCTCTAATAGAAAACGATCCATCGTTGCATTAATGGATCGTCTTTTTTACTGTTATTTTGAAATTGATAACTTTAGTCCTAAGCTGTAGCTAATTCTGGTTGAGGACGCTTGCTATTACGAATACCATTGATCGCTTTAGCATAATCATCAGCTTTGAATACTGCTGAACCAGCTACAATTGCATTTGCACCAGCTTCTAACACCTGCCAAGTATTATTGGGTTTTAGTCCACCGTCTACTTCAATCCAGGGGTCTAATCCTCTTTCATCACACATTTGACGTAGTTTGCTAATTTTAGCAACAACATCAGGAATAAAGCTTTGACCACCAAAACCAGGGTTAACACTCATAATCAAAATTAGATCGCACAGAGGTAAAACATACTCAATGAGTTCTAATGGTGTAGAAGGATTGAGTACAACTCCAGCTTGTTTCCCTAGTTCGCGAATTTGACCAAGAGTACGGTGTAAATGGGGTGAAGCATTATGTTCTGCATGAACGGAAATGATATCTGCACCAGCTTTAGCAAAATCTTCTACATATTTTTCTGGTTCGACAATCATTAAGTGAACATCGAGAGGCTTCTTAGTATAGGGACGAATTGCTTTAACAATTAGAGGACCAATCGTGATGTTAGGTACAAATCTACCATCCATAACATCAACATGAATCCAATCAGCACCAGCTTTATCTACAGCTTGAATTTCTTCTCCTAGACGACTAAAGTCGGCTGACAGAATTGAAGGGGAAATAACTACTTGTTTATTACTCATCATGCCTCTCTCTGTTAACTATGTATTTTTTTGTATAAATCGTAACAAAAAAAAAATCTCTTATTAACATAATAAAGCTTAAAATGTATAATTGAAAAACAAAATTCAAGATAACTAAAAATATTTTTAAAAATCTACTTCTTTAAGTCTTTGCTGTAACATTTGAGGAAAGCGAGCATAGTAGGTTTGGTTAAGAGGAGACGGATGAGGCAAAGGAAGTAAGGCAACAGGTTTTTGATGTTCCATTCCCATATCATCAGTTGCCCGAAGATCGACTATCAACTTACTTTCATAGCGATCGCTTTGTTGCCAAAATTTATTTACTTCTCCTCTTCCACCGTAAGGAGTAAACCATTTAAAAGCTTCTGTTCCTAAAGTAATAATCTGACTACCCTGCCAATGAAAAACTAACAACTTTTCGATAAAGGGACGAAACCTTTTTTTTACTTCCGTAGAATAGGCTTTATTCCCTGGTGGCTTGTAGGGGACAGTATTAGTAAGCAGAATGCGATCGCAGACAGTTTGTAAATCTTGACTTGATTCAGTTTTCTGTTTATGAATAGCTTGATAAAAACCTTGTCTGACTAATTTTCCTGCTGAACCAATCAAAGGTTGACGGGCATGAACTTCATCTCTACCCAAATCTCGCCCAAAAAAACAGAGAGGACTTTGTAAATTGCCAGCAAACAAAACAGGATAAGTAGGTTCTAACTTAGCAGACTTATATACTGGTATATCGATCGGAAAATCTTTCCTTTGTGCTTCTTGTTGAACTTGACTAATTAAAACTTCTATATCGGACATAAATAAAGTTATTGGCTGTTGTTAACTGCTGATTGCTAATGGCTACCCACTACTCCCTACTTACTACTCCCTACTCCCTACTCCCCATCTCACTAATTACTCGGAGGACTAGGAGGAGCAGGAATATTATAAGGATTAAAGTTATTGGGTAATCCTGGTAAAGTAGGATTTGGTTGGAGAGGAATAGTAGTAGGATTATTAGTAGGTTGAGAACCTTGTGGGAGAGTAGCTAAAGCAACGCGATCGCCTCCTACTTCCCGCAGAATATCTAGTATTTCTACTACTTCCCGATAAGTAGCATTTTTAGCTGCATATAATACCATTAAGCCACTGGGATTAGATTGACGATAGTTTTTGATTGATTGAGAAAGTTGATTCCTACTAACTTGCTGTTGTTCTACATAAACTTGACCAAGATCATCTAAGCTAACTACTAACATCTCTCGCATTTGCGGTGTACCAGTCTTAGCTTGAGGCAAATCTAAACTAATTGCTTGTTGGCGAGAAAAATTGACTGCTGCCAAAATAAAAAAAGTCAAAATACAAAAAATAACATCAATAAGTGGAATCAGTTCAATTCTGACATCCTGATTTCCCGAATTATCTTGCCATAGCCTGAAAGGACGGACATGGGTGGAGGCGAAATGCCGATTTCTATCTCTTTTTGAAGCCATAAAATTAAATTATACCGGAGTAAATAAAAAATAGTTTTTACCTATTAATATCCATAGAAAAATTGCTTTCTTCTTCTTCTAACCATCTTTGACGATAGATCACTTCTAGTTGACTTCCAGCCTTCCGAAAAATTCTAAATTGGTTTGACCAAAATGCCTGAAAAAGACGGTAAAAAGATAAACTGATAATTGCTACTAATAATCCTACTGCTGTTGAGATTAAGGATTCACCAATACCCGAAGTAACACCAGCCGTAGATGATGTACCCAAATCGCTAATTTGAATTGAACTCAAAGAGGTAATTAATCCCCAAACTGTACCAAATAAGCCAAGTAAAGGAGAAAGAGCGATAATTGCTTCTAGGATTTTATCACCTTTACGCATATGAGCTAATTCATCATCTGCTGCTGCTTCCAAAGCTAGGTGGAATACTTCTGGGTCGGGTTCAGTTAGACTTAAAGGAGAACATAAAAAACGTCCTAAAGGATGTTTTCTGTGTTCGCGGGCAATTTTTTCGACTAAATCCCAGTTTAGAGTTGCTGCTTCCATGATGCGATCGAGCAGCTTTTGTTCCGTAAACAAGACTCTAGACCAAAACCAAATGCGTTCTAAAATTGTACCTATAGACAAAACAGAAAGGACAAGAAGAGGAATCATTGTCACCCCTCCATTGGCAATAAGTTCAGCTAAATTCACAGTTTCGTTTTACCTCCCATACCATCTTTTCTAAACTGCATTTTGTATATATCAGTCTCTAAAATACTTCAATTTTATAGATAGTTCCTCTTTTTTTGAGTTTTATCTATTTAGTTAAGCATCTTCTGTTCCCTGTTCCCAAATCCAACTAAGAAAATAAATTAGTTTTTGTTACTAATCGTTTTAGCAACAATACTTTCTTCACAATCTTTAATAGCTTAAAATATGAAATAATGATTAAGAAGATGATTGTGTTAATCCTAATCTTAAGTGTAGTTTTGGCTTGAAACTTTAATGACTTTTATTCGTATACCAAAATCTTGGTCAATTCCTGAAAGCAGGGTTACCTCAGAAAATGCCTATTGGAATCGTCGACGTTTTCTCAAAACTATTATTACTACTGGTGTGAGTGCCAGTATTCTTCCTCTTACAGGATGTCAGCAATCAAAATCTGCTCAATCTGCAAGTCCCATACAAGCAGCCTTAGCAAATAGCCTGAATTTAGCTAAAATTCAACCTTTAGAAACTAATCCTGCTTTTGCCTCAGTTAATCGACCTCTAACTACAGAGGATCTAGCAGGACAATATAATAACTTCTACGAATTTGGTGGCACTAAAAATATTTGGTCTAATGCTCAGAATTTACCTACTAATAATTGGCAAGTAGAAGTAACCGGGTTAGTTAACAATCCGCGCACCTACGATATTGATGAGCTTAAACAAAAATTTCCTCTAGAAGAGCGTATTTATCGCTTTCGTTGTGTCGAGGCTTGGTCTATGACCATTCCTTGGGTTGGCTTCCCAATGAAAGCTTTAATCGAAGCAGTTGAACCTAAATCTGAGGCGAAATTTGTCCGTTTTACTTCCTTTTATGACCCTGAGATTACTACTGGCCCTGGATTTCATTTGGGTTCACTCCCTTGGCCCTATCAAGAAGGTTTGCGTATCGAAGAAATGGCAAATGAATTAGCCTTTTTTGCCGTCGGTATTTACGGTCATGATTTACCAAAACAGCATGGTGCGCCTTTGCGGATGGTTATTCCCTGGAAATATGGTTACAAAGGAGCCAAATCGATCGTCAAAATTGAGTTTCTTGATACTCAACCAGCTACTTATTGGAACACAATCGATTCTAAGGAATATGATTTTGAAGCTAATGTAAATCCTAGTAAACCTCATCCTCGTTGGTCACAAGCAACAGAAAAATTTATTAGTACTGGTCCTGGTTTATCTTGGGAAAGAATAGAAACTTTACCCTACAATGGTTATGGGGAATACGTAGCTGATTTATATAGTTAAATAGGGCTTGCTGAAAAAGTTATAATTCTCGGTGACGACAGGTGTTAGGTTTTAGGTAGTAGGTGTTAGGGAAGAACTTAATACCAGGATTCTGAGTTTTTAGAGGTTATA